>FLNY01003056.1_pt1 | contig 40232 bp, 23 predicted proteins | sample 1140381 | NCBI WGS metagenome assembly FLNY01 (sample SAMEA3878172, study PRJEB12797) | bioreactor metagenome | biome: Moose rumen | place: Sweden | collected 2011-10 | reverse complement strand
ACCGTCAATGGCCTCACCTATCAGATGCAGGGCCTGATGGATGTGGCAACTGGTGCCGTGTCGCTCCATCAAGATTTCGGACGGCTACATCTCGCAGCCTCTGCCATTGCCAATAAGTATTGGATGCCTATGCAGAGCCAACTCTACACGCAATATGGTTTTGGAGGCACCATTGGCTATGACCTGTCCGATGCCGTTTCGCTTCACGCTTTCGGCTATTACTATGCCCACAATCCCCTCGTAGGTCCAGCTTTCATCCCGTATGTCAGCACTACATCTTACGGAGGCTATGCCGACATTCGCTTCAGTGACTGCTTTGGCTCGAATATTGGTGTACGTCGCTACATCAATCCCATGTCGGGCCAGTGGACTACCTCACCCATTGTCACCCCATACTTCCGTGTGGGTAAGCGCAACAAGGTGGAAATAGGCCTGCCGCTTGGTGAACTGCTCAAAGCCGCGGTTTGGGGCGACCGTGACAATCCCATGCGCTTCAGACCGCAACCACAGCCACAACAACACCCGAACAAGAAATAATAACGAAATCAATATCAAAACAAAGTGAAAACAGCGAAACTCTGGAGACTCGCTTTTGCGATGCTTGCTGCCTTCTCCCTCGCCTCTTGCAGCAGCGACGAACCAAGTATAGCTATGCCTAATGGAATTTTATACCCTGCGACCTCCGCTTCGGCTTCATCATACCGACAGCCGTGCTTAAACATCTCGCCCAGAACTTCTTTTCATCCTCGTCGTCCTTCTTTTTGGGAAGTTCGTTGCTTTCTCCTCCGCCTCCACAGCCAGTTGATACTGTCGTGGCCCCGTCAAGATAGCCAAAGATGAGACACACTGCTGCAGACGCGGCTCTTGATGCTGCATCGGCAACGGCCATTTCCAATTCCTGAGCGACAGAGCCCATCATGGATGTAGCCTCCTTTATGAGGTCGTATCCTTGTTCGGCTAAGTGCTTGATGATGCTTTCTGTGGCCAGCTCAATGGCTTCGGCTCTGGTGACGATAGGAATATCACGGAACGAACAGGCATAGCTGAGCAGATTCTTAATATCATCCAGTCGATTCTTCGGGTCTTTCCTGAGCGTGTTCAGAATATCTTTCTTCTGTTCATTGGTCATGTAGTTCTTGTCAAGAGTTGGATCGACGAGGATGTTCTTCGCCTTGGTAACACCTGGCCAGGCAAATTCGAGCATTCTCTCTGTCTCAGGCATACGCTTTGCCGCTTCTTGTGCTTCGTCTCTCTCTTTAACGACGTGCTCGTATGAAGTTTTATTGATGCCCGCTTTTTCGAGTTCGTTATATTTGAGAACTTTTGTCTCGGATTCTGCCAACCGTTTCTTAATGTCCTTATATAATTCCCTGTTAGCATCTGCTATGGCTCGTTTCTGAGCATTGCCAACGACACTGAACAATATGGTCTGCTTATCCGTCAATATGGCCTTGACCCTCTTCTGTATTGTGCTGTTGTATGTAACAAAGGTTTTTTCATCATAAACCTTGTCTATCTCTCTCATTGCTATGGCTTCCAGATCCTGCACTGTTAATGGAGGATTGACCGAGGTTATCCGAGGGTGGTTCTTCAGAGGCGAGGACAGCTTTTCAATCACGTCGGATGGTATGGTAAAGGTGATATCTTGCAGGGCCTTGACATATCTCTCCACACTCTGGTACGGGGTTAAGGTGACCGACCGCAAAACATCCACCTCCTTCTGAACTTCTTCTTTCTCCTGCCTCAGCTTGTCTATTTCCCTTCTGTTTGATGAAATGGAGACTTGCTGACGATCAATGATGCCCTGCTGTTCTACTGTCTTGTCGATGGCGGTGTCTCGCAGTCTCAGCGCCTCGTCCTTTTCCTTGACGGCAACATCCTTTTCCTTGATGACAGCATCCTTCTCCTCGACGGCAGCATCTTTTTCTCTGACGGCAGCGTCTCTTATTTCGTTAGCCTCCTTCGCTTCTTTTTGGGCTTTAGCCTTCGCTTCTTCCGCCATCTTTTTCTCGTGAGCCTGTTGCTTAGTGAGACGTTTACGCTTCTGGCGTTCTTCTGGGTCAAGAAGCTTCCAGACATCACCACGCTCCAGCCCCCATTTGGAGCCTACGTGTTCGTAATACTTATCATGCAATTCCGACATCTTCTCGCTTCGCTCCTTCTTGGTACTCCCGAAGAATGTGGCAAAGCTGATGGTGCGAACCATCCCGCGCACTGCCGGACGATACTGTCGTTTCTTTTCTTCCGGCAGCGCATCGTACTTGCCCTGCGGCAGCTTAACCAACTCACCGATATGCTTTCCTTTTGTGTATCTTACGTCGTTGCCGTCAGCATCAATCTTGACATAGCCGCCAACGTTGCCACGTTGCTTCATCATGGCAACGGGTACAATGTTGACGTGCGCATGCGGTTCGGTTTCGTCGAGATGAACCTCAAAGCCGATGACATTCTCCTTGCCATACATCTTGCACGCGAAGTTATAACTGTCAACAGCCCATTGCTCAATGGCCTTCTCCCGAGTGACATTCCAGTTATGCCAGGTCGATGGGTTTCGCTCGTAGTTCACCTCTTGACTACCGAAAGCCAGCTGCTGCATCAATTCAGTACTGCCTGACAGGATAAGCTCGACGTATGCATTCTGTTGATTAGACGCTCCAGCCTTGTACTCCTTAAAGTCAATATTTTTCAATACATTCTGGTAACGGTCATATAGATGAACCTCCTGACTTCCCAGAGGCTTTATCTCTCCATTGATCACTTCAAAGTTCAAAGCATGACGTGACCAGTCATAATTGTTGATGGGATTCTCGTTCTTAAGTCTGTACGAGTCCTCATCCCATTCCAGTCTCTCGTTTTCTATTGCATTTCCAGCCGAGAGACTTTTGCCTTTACCGGCATGTGCTACTCCTTTTGCCATAATACTAATATTTAAAAACGGAACGATTTACTAATCGGGTCCAGGGATTAACCTGGTAAGAGTTCTTAGAGGCTGATGCCTCTGAGCGGGGCGGTCAAGGGGGAGGGTCACCCCCTTGCGAGGTTCCATAGGGCGAGCAGCCCTGGGCGGGTTCTCAGGGCTGCGTCCTGAGCGGAGGGTGCAGGGAGAAGTCCACTCCCTGTTGGGGCATCCAATGGGGTAACCCCCCCGTGGCCTAATGAGGATTTTGAGTGAATTTGCTTAGCAAATTTCGAGAAAATCCCTTATTAGGTTCAGGGATTATCTTGAAAATCCTTTTTCCCGTGACAAAGTTACGGATTCTTTCTGAGACGTACAAGTTTCTGCTGGGATATCTTCACTTTCTTATATATCTTTAACAGACGGCAAGGGCTAATAGTCAGGGGGCGAGATGCTGCACCGAGGCGTTCAGTTCCATAGAGCGACCATAAGGGAGTAGATAGAGAGGGGTGCTCGATAGTGCCGCCAGACGAACGTTAAACGTCGGCTGGTCATGCCCTCTCCGTCATTATAACGATTCGAAATTATGACGCATTAAAACAGCCCGCTATCATGATCCGGTCATAAAGCTTTCCCGTCCCATTCACTTAACGCATCACAATTCTGGCACATTAACAAATATTATGACTCACAATCATGATACATTAAAATTTTATTTGTACCTTTGTCAACGAATATAATAACTCATAATTCTGACATATTAAATATCATAGGAGGTTAAGATATGACTTATGAGAATCTGAAAGATAACCTGGCCGGAGAACCTGGTAAGATATTCGTCAAGAATCTGACCGTAAGCATATACGACTTCACTGTAAAGATTTCTGCCAAGTATGGTAGCTACGACTTCATACATTACCGCATCTTCGATGAGGTGACCGTCAGGGAGTATACTGGCCGACTGACGAGGTTCAACGAGCCTGATCCAGATCACTATCGTTTCGACTGTGTGTTCTTCGTTGAGCCAAACCAAGCGGCTCTTAATAAGAAGCAGGTTTATACTGTCGGTATCAAACTAAAGAACAATAAAACCGACTTGATGGACGATGATAATATGGAGCATTATATCGGCTATACAGATTTCTTCTTCATAGGAGTTCCTGAAGGGCTTGTTGCTGACGCAATCAATCGCGCATACAACAATGAGTTCATTGGGGTATTCTGTGTTGACGATGGAAAGATTCACCTCATGCCCCATCGGATTAATCCCACTGTAGAGCGTCAGAAGAATTTGCTTGAGCAGATTATGTTTGGTAGTATGTTTAAAGCAGATTTCAAGAGTAACATATCTTTCAAGATAGATGACGTGGAAATCATTCCGCCTACCTTTAATAATATAGAGAAGGGGAATGCACAAGAGACTACGACAACTATAGAGCAAAGTATCTCAACAAAGGATGAGAGATTGTTTGCTCGTGAAAAAGAATTGCAACGTCAAGAAAGGCATAATACTAAGGTTGCAATCATACAGCAGGAGTTAAACGACTTGAACAAGGATGTTCCTTCTGAAATTACCCTGACTCTCAGCCGACTATCACTTGGTGACCAACGCGTCTATCATGTTATTAGGCGCAATGGTGGTGCGCAAGCCCAAGACATCGCAGATCTTATACCTAAGTTGGAAGGAATTGACAATCCCAGTCTTTCTACAATTAAGCGTAGCATAGCTGCCCTGACGGCAGTTGGACTTGTCAAACGAGTAGGCAGTCGCAAGACAGGGCAATATATGGTTAATGAGGTTGTTTACGACAAAGATAAATAACAGCAGCCCTCACCTTTAAGAGCTCTCACAACCATTATCACGGGAATACCACGGGAATTACGAAAAAGAAAAATCGCTAAGCAACTGATTATCAGCCTCTTAGCGATTCTTTCAGTCGGGATTACTGGTGCTAATAAATATATCATGCCGGTAAAGAAAACTCAAATAAATGTTCAAGTTATGCTTTACCGGCATATTACCTTATTAAAATATATTAACTGTGTTTGTTCAATTCATGATAGGTTGTCATGTTCACAGCCGACATCATCTGTTATGTGACTTCTCATCATCTACAGACTTTGTTGAGTGTTTTATTTCTTTTTTGAATCTGACATCAGACACATGATTACCCACGTACACTGGCATACAGTCAGCTGCGGTGTACCATCCTGGTTTGCCAGGCATCTTGTCGTATATGGTATGCCCGTCAATCTTTAGCCCTTCGAACGTGATATTCTTGACGAGTCGCAGACTGTCATATCCGCATATTATAGACAAGTTACGACTCCTTTCCGAGTCATCTCCGGCTTTTGACGAATTGTAACGTACGTTGCGGAATGTGATGTCCTCCACCCCGCGTCCGGGAGCTGAGCAGTACTTCTGGTTATACCCTACCTTGACCTGTGTGATGCATCCGTCCGTTATTTTCTCTATTCTTATATTGTCAAACAAAACATCCCGTACCACATTTCCGTCACCGCTGTTAATTGCGAGACATCCCTGATAGTCTACTTGCGGCTCAGCTTGTCCAAGTATGTCAATATTCTCATAAGTCAAATGCTCGATGGTGTCGCCCACTTCCGGATTACCATGAATGCCAATGAATATCGGGTGTGCCACGTCAGCCCACAGAACAGAATTCCTCATGTGTATGTTTCTCGTGTTACCATTAAACCCTTTACGTGTGGCGTACGCCGTGGCGCAGTCGTCACTATTTCGACAAAAGACACGGTCGTATAGAATATTTTCTGATGCGAACACGTTAAGGCCATCTCCCCATCCTGGAAAAGAAATACTTCTCACGTCATGTAATGTGACGTTGTCACTGTTGCCTATGGGACATGTGTTCACAACCATTCCGTCCAATACAACATTTTTAGATCGGTACACATGACATCCCTCGTAGCCATTATCAGGACGTGCTATACCTCGTCCCAAGATAGACACGTTCTCCGCATCCTCAATGGCAAATGTTCCTTTGACATAACAACCACCGGCAAGGTATAGTGTAGTGTTTGAAGGCACCACGACTTCTTTTCCCTTGTTATTTGTCAACAGAGGACTGCACATGCTCAGGTCATCATAATATCCTGGTGGGATATAGATGAATCCACGTCCTTGTTTTTTAGCGTTCTTCTTTGCATCTTCCATTGTGACGGGTGGTTTGGACGTGAAGATAAGCAAGTTGTTAGTTATATCTCCGTCAAACTCGACACTCAAGTTCTCTTGCTGGAAAAGCAGAAACTGCAATGTGGAGTCATTCTGAACGTTGGCTATGACTCCTCGATAGTCAGGGCGGATGCGTGCGCTTTTGAACTTCTTGTTCTTCGACACGACACGTACAAAAACATCACCAGTGAAGTCGAACATAGCGTAGCTTATCTCACTGACACGATGTCTTGCGACGATGTTCTTGTCTGTGGATGTCTGTTGAGCGCACGCGTTAACTTTAGCCATGTATGTGTCTACGCTTGTCCATTCTTTCTTACCTCGTGGTTTGATATAGACATCATAGTCATGTTTTAATGGAGCGCCGTCGGGAGCGTGGTATGTGAATACCTGGTGCATTCGTTCCGTTTGTATCACGCCTGTCACCTGAAAAGTGTTAGCCTCTATAGCGTTACGTATCTCTCCCCTTTTCTCTGCTTTCTCCTGTAAGTCAATAATCCTCTTTGTGTAAGGCATATTAAGATGTTTCTCGCCGACGTAGTGATTGAAGGCAGTCTTCCATATCGTGCGTATGCTGCCTCGTCCCATCTGTCCGGGTTCTGTCCATTCGCAGTACAGACCTGTCAGATCTTTCCATTTCTCGAACGGCACGTCATATCCGAGATTGTACCTCGCCGTGTATTCCAGTCCTTTCATCAGCCTGTTGTCGTATGCGCTCCATAGGTCAACACCCGTCTCATCATCTCCTTTCCACATATTCTTGCCGTATGTCCACGCCATATCACAAGTCTCGCAGAGTGCCTCAAGTCCTAACTGTGTGTGTGCCTGATCCCGTCCTGTCTCCTGACACTGTCCAGTCTCGCTGATGTAATATGGTAACGAACCGTTGTCATAACCATGAAGGTAATACTCTATTGCTTTACAATATAATAAGGTGTCGTCCATACATATAGCGGCAGCCATACGACAGCGATTAACGATTGCTCCCCAGTTGCCGTTAGCGTATGGACTGTCACGTTCAAACTTCTCCATAGCTGGAATCATTGCGCTTCTGACCATTGACTCCCATGTCGGTTTACGTTGTTTCTTCTCCAATATTATGGCACGGCATAGCCAATAACACTGAATGAGACAGAGCGGAGCATCGTGACCTTCCAAACGGCGCAGGTTGTCCGCATAGGCGTTGATGATAGCTGCCGATTCTGCGTGTCGTCCGTCTAAAGCCAACTGCCAAGCCATCTTCATGTCCTGTTCACTGCCATTCTTGGAATATGCGTATTGTCCGTCACGGGCAATCACCTCGTATGGGCCGTGCAGCTTATAGTCATCTTGAGCGGATAAACCAATGGCCATAAAGACGAGTGAGAATATTACACTGATTCTTTTCATTTCACAAGCATTTTCTTTCCGTTACTGATAATAAATCCCTTCATGGGATACTGTGACAGTCTACGTCCATGAATATCATATAAAGCCTCCTTGTCTGTGAGTACTAACGAAGATTCTCTTGTTTTAATGTCTGTCGTCTCCTTGTCATTACATATAAGGTGAAAAGTGATGACAGACTTTCTACCTCCAATATTCTGATATATGAGTTGGATATCACGGTCGCGTACCACGGTTCTTGTCATTGTCTCAGATGTGCTGCCGTCATCCCATAGGTAAGTGTCGTATCCTTTTGTGCCGTTGATGCCTAAGATAACCTCATCTCCGTAGTTCACATTGACGGAGACAGACTCATCGTCGCCGTTAATGACCGTACCATTGTAGCTGATATACGGAGTCAGGCCAGGTGTCTCTTGACAGTCACCTTGTACAGCGATGGAAAAGAGCTGGTCATTGCTTACCCCATTAGCGTTGACGTAAGTGGCCCTATACATGTAACTGTGATCAGCCGTGATGGTGATGTCACGTGTTGTTTCACCTGTGTTCCATAACCATTTTCCTGTGTCCTCCTCGTCATCCGGTAGTTGAGGACTCAACGTGATGACGCTTCCGTGAGGAAGACCGGTCTGATTGTCAGAGGTATAGTTGTTCTCCACCCCACCCAGTTCTCCGTGAGCTATCACTGTTCCGTAGTCTTTCAGAGAAGGAGAATACGGCTTTTGCGCTTTGTCACTCGTTGCAGTCCGTTCGAAGATGATACTTGGACTGAGCAGTGTCGGTCTCTTTTCCTCCGGACATAGTTGAACGTCATAAGTATTCATAAGTACGGAGTACCCCAACTGGTCGTAACCACCGCTGACACTTCCTGAGCCTCCTTCGTCAATACCCATCTGCTTCGCCGCCGCTTCAGAAAAAGGCATCTTGACACCTTTCACACCCTCATAGTGTCCGATTACAGTTGCCCAACCCGGACGGATCTGTACTCCGAGGCATGGCTCAGTCATCGTCCAGCACCGTGAGTCTGTGTAGTATACTCCGTTTGTGCCGTATTTATATGGAGTCCAAGGCAGTCCTTCAACGCTTTGAGTTTGTGCCGCCACATATTCCATACCTGCCGCCAGTCTGTTATCCATATATGAGAACAGGTCATCACCTTGGTTCCATGCGGTGTGTGCTATGTCAATAGCCAAGCCGAGCGCCATAGCGGGGTGTCCTGTGTCGCGGCCGCTCTCGTTGGTCTGTCCCAATCGTCCGTACGCTCCCGTTTCCAACTCACTCTCTGATGTTGTTACGACTAAGTTACCGATAAACTCTGTCAGTCCGTCATTTAATATCGGATTGGCGTTACGTGGATTGACGAACGTACCTACCTGATCATACTTCATGAAGGACATACCCTGATTGTAAATGAACACGTCATCGCATAATATTCCGATGGATATGACACACAAAGCGTTACACAGTCCCCAGTTGCTCCAGTAGTGTCCTGGAGCCTGCCACCATTTGCCAGTGTTCTCCCAAGTGCCGTTACGCGAACGTAGGAAGCTGATGGCAGGATAGTACCACACGTTAATCATCCATTGCTGGAATGTCTTGAAGTCCTCCTTGCTCCATCCCTCATAGTCACGCATTAACTCAGCTGCTTGAGCGAATTGATATCCGTAAAGTCCGACAGCCAGACATTGGTCGCTGCTGCCTGTCACCTGTTTTGTGGTGTTTGCCCATGCCATGAGTATACGCACGGCACCCTTGGCACACTGTTCGTTATCCTCAATTTTCCATCGTAACGCATTCTGGTAAGCCATGGTTGCTCCACGCGCCGCATTGATGTAATTCTCTCCGGAGCCACCTCGCACTATTGTCTCCACCGGATAGGTCTGTATTGTCGGCTGTGCGTATGCGGCACTCTTCAGCTTGTTGTAAGCTTGCAGTACGGTGACGTTCTTGTCGGCAATCTGCTGACGCACACGGTCGAAGTCCTCTTGTGTGTGCATACCTCCCGGATGGCGGAATCCCCTGTCTGTATTGTACTCACCGACACTCACGGCGTCCTCTGTGTCAAACTGTATACCTGTCGTAGCTTTCATTGACATGACGGCATTCTTCAGTTGCGTCGTCATCTTGTCGAGTATAGTCTGACTGTATGTTCCGTCGTCCACCATATTTTGTGATATGGTGATTAGATCCTTAACATTCTCCACTGCCCCATTGAGATACTGGTCAGATGATATATCTATAGACATTTGCGCGTCTGTTATGGCATTACGTAATGCAGTGAGGTCACCTGCGGAGCTGTGATTGTAGGCGTAGTCAAGATCTTCGGTCTTTGACGCCAAGTCCTTGACCTGAGTGGACGTTAGTGTCTTAGAGTAGACACAGAAATCCGTGACGAGTGTCTGTCGCAGATAATTGTCTCCGGAGAATTGTGGTCTGCCGATCCAGTTGTACGACGGTTTGGTGCTGCCATATAATGTGCTGTTTGTCGGCATATTGCTTATAGTGCTTTGAAGTATACCGTTAATATACAGTTTACCTGTTGTTCCACTCTGCGTATAGCACACGTGCATCCAATGACCCGTTGGTGATGCGCTGTTCACAGAATAGCCTGTCTCGTTCTTATATCCTCCTGTTGATGACGCTATGCGTTGTGCGTTCAGACGATAGGATGAGTAAGCGCCGGAGCTTGCTGTGCATGCTGATGATGTGGAGAAGGCCCAAAGAAAATAACCGTTACCCGATAATGACGCATTCTCATCCACACGGTAGTAGACGGAGATGCTGTGGTTGCTCGTTGACGCAAACTGTTCTCCTGCCGACGCGGTGAAATCCAGATAACCTGAACCTTCGCCGAGGTCAAGCACACGATACTGTCCCATGTCAACCACTTTGGCTGCTCCCATGAGTTTAGCTGTCACACCTGATATGTCGTCAGTCACATTGCTTCCTGACACGTTCGTGAAGTCGAAGCGCATCTTTACATATTCATTTTGTGCCATGTTGGTTGTCACCACACATGTTATTAGGCACAGGCTCGTTAAAATTTTTTTTCCCATATCCAGAAAAATTGTTTGACGCAAAATTAACTTTCTTCGAATTATTTAACATGTTTGGGCGTCTAATATAATATGCATGATTTGTCTATTGGAGTTTTTAGACAAATCAGACATACATTTTGTATAAACAAGTATGTTATTGTCGATAAAATGATGTACATTTATCGTCATAAACAGATTGATGTCGTAATGAGATATAAGTATTTACTGTTACTCTGTGGAATGTTATTATGTGTGACGTCTGTCATGGGACAGCGTCATTTTACTGTTGTAGACGGACTGCCGACAGGTGAGGTGCGTCAGATAGTGGAACTGCCCAACGGACAGATGTTGGTCAACTGCGAGGGTGTTTTCTGTATCTCCAACGGACAGTCTTTTGACGTTATTCCGTGTGACCATAGTAAGGCGTACAAGCAACTTAACTATGGAAACCGCTATGGTTTGCTATGGCAGGGAGACTCTGTGCTATGGCTCAGGGACTTTTATTATATATACCGTTTCGACGTTAAGCAACGTATGTTTGTTGCTTGTGATGAAAGACATCCGGATAACAGATTGAGAGACTCTATTCTTTCGTCAGCTCATGACACTCCTCAACCAACGGCAGAGCAGCAATATGTCATCGACTCTTTGCGTGTCGGTGATGTCACCGTGGCGACAAAGGACCGGCAAGGCGGATTATGGTTCGGAACACGTTCTAATGGAATCGTCTACCAGCCACCTTTCTCCGTCAAGACCATCATACATACAAATGATGACCCGCTGATAGGTGAAACACGAGGCGCAACTCAACGTAATGGAATGACAATGTTCTCTGTGTCATTGCGAGACGGCAGAATACTACGATGCAACGCGCTGCATAAACTGACTTACTATCTGTCTGAGGAGCAAAAGGAGGTCTCGTTGAACGAGAAAATTCCATTGCTTGACAAATATCGGTATATGGTTGGGGCTTGTCTTCTGGACAATGCTTGGGTGGTTGTTTATACTCAAAATGGACTGTTCATGCTTGACACCAGTGCCGATACCTTGGCTCCTTTCAAACAAGCTAAAGAAATAGAACATTACAGCAGTAAGTATAATTGTATGCTGAAAGACCGAAATGGTCAGTTGTGGGTGGGTACACAGAACGGTCTGTTCATGATCTCAAAAAACAAGACTACTCGTGTTGACGGACTAGCGAATAACTGCATTCGTAGCCTGGTGATGGATGCGGACGGACATTTGTGGGCCGGCACGTCATATGGTGTCTCACGTGTCACTCCATCTATTATCAATCTTGGAACGGATGACGGGATACCTGCTAAATCGATGATGGACAGGGCTGCCGACCTGACTCAGAACGGACGATTGGTGTTCGTCATCAATGGTGGACAGGCGGTCTCTTTTCATCCGGATGAACTGATTCGAGATGAGAAACCTTTGCCTGTGGTTCTCACTAAGATAGAAGTGAATGGAGAGGATGTGCGACTTCTGCAGGATAATCTTTCTTATGATCATAATTACCTCACATTCTATTTTTCCACTCTCAATTACGCTACTCCGTCACACGACCGCTACCGTTACCGTCTGCGTGATTTGGAAAGAGCGTGGAATGTTTGTAGTGATGGATGCGGTCAGGTGACTGTCGACTACAAGGCTCTGCCACCTGGTGACTATTGTCTGGAGGTGCAGGCGGCGAACGCGTCAGGTGATTGGGGACCTGTCACCACCCTGTCATTCGTCATTAGTCCTCCTTGGTGGCTCACATGGTGGACAAAACTGATTTACGTATGTCTCGCTCTAATCTTTGCCTGTTCCCTGCTCTTTTTATATCTGAAGAAGAAAAAGGCGAAGATGGAGAAAGAGAATGACGACCGTGTGAATCGTCTTTTTGAGTTACGTGAGCAGGCACGACACCAGTTTGCGGCATCTGTCAATATCGACCCGGACAAGGTCGCTGTCAATGCTGAGGAGGAAAAACTGATGACCCAGATGCTGAAGGCTATCGAGACACACATCAATGATGAGCAATACAATGCGGACTTGTTGGCGCGTGACATTGCCATGAGTCGAGCGTCTCTCTATAAGAAGATGCAGACTATGCTCGGTATCACACCAACTGATTTCATTCGTAATGTCCGACTGAAACGAGCTGCCAAAATGCTTGTTGACTCTCAGCTGTCCATCAGTGAGATAGCCGCTCTTGTGGGCTTTGCCACTGCACGTAATTTCTCCACACAGTTCAAAAAGATGTTTGGTGTATTGCCTTCGGAATACAGAATGTCTTGTATACAGAATGACACGGATAACCAGTGAGTTATATAGAGGACGATTGAATCTTTTAAGGTGGAATAATGGACAATTTGGTCTGTGACCAAATTTCCTATGCCTGTTTATTTTCTAAAAACGGGTTAACTTTTTGATATTCTTAAAATAAGATGTTTGAAAATCTTATATCTCTTTTTTGAAATTCTCAGGTTAGGATATAGTGTACAAACAGGTCTGAGAATTTCAAAATCCTAACCTGAACTTTTCAATTATATAACCTAAGATTTTCAGACGCCTAATAAGACTCGGAAAAATTACAAAAGTCATTTTTTCATTGTCACGTGTCAACGGAAAAAGAGGAATTTCGAATAGTGAAAATTGGGGGTGCGGATAGGAGATCTGGTAATCAGACAACACGTGGAATCATGTGTGATAATACTATCTGACTCGTCCTCCAGAGTACCAGTGCTTATTCCAGTAAGCATCGTTCAAACTACTGACAATAACTCCTTTTGACGAGCTGGCGTGAATAAATTTGTTCTCTTTCAGGTAGATTCCGGAGTGGCCAATGCGTGTTCCGGAATTGTCCGTGGTGAAAAAGACAAGGTCACCCTGACGAAGGTTGCTTCTGCTTACCTTGGTACAATATTTTTTGTATAGGTCTGCACTGCTGCATCGTGATATTTTTGCTCCATACACCCGGCTGTATATAGCGTAGACCAATCCGGAGCAATCGACGCCGTTGCGATCTGCTCCACCCGACCTGTAACGTACTCCGACCCATGAGGCTGATTCTGTCATCAGCTTGCTGTTATCTGATGATGAGACTGCCACCCCAAGTTTTCTGCCTGACTGTGTCAAGCTGGAAGATGTGCTTTTGCTTGTGTTGGCAGACTTAGTGCTGGTTACCTTCTCGAACTTCCAACCCTTCGAGGCTGTTCTTTTGTTGTTTTTCTCATATAGAGTCTTATAAGTGTTGCATGACGACAATACAAACAGACAAGTAAGTATGTATATAATTGTTCTCATCATTTACTTATTCATCTTTTTTCATGTTCTCAATGAAGTAGTTCTCTATCTCACTTATAATATCTTTATGTGTTGTCTTGTCGTAGTCTTTGATTATGCGACCATGCTCAAGCAGTGTCACTCTTGTACAGATATCTATTGTATGGGTAAGGTTGTGTGAGCTGATTATGATGGTTGCACCCGTATCTTGGTTATATTTCTCAATGATCTGTTTAATCAGTAACTGTGATGTCGGATCGAGAAAGTTGAAAGGCTCATCAAGGATAAGCAGTTTCGGACGTGTGAGCATTGCTGCAATGATTCCCACTTTCTGCTTGTTACCCATGGAGAGGTTTCTGATTAATGTGTTCTGCCCTAACACCTCATCATTCATGAATCCCTTAAATGAGTGCAGACGATTCTCAAGCTCCTCTGCTGTCATGTTGGTGATTTTTGCTATTAAGGAGAAATATTCCTCTGGCGTCAGGTAGTCGATGAGAAAACCACTGTCGACATATGCTCCGGTGTACTCTTTCCACTCCTCACTCACTGCAGGGTTAATTCCATCAAGCAACGCAACCCCTGACTCAGGCTTGATAAGATCAAGAATAACTCGGAACATAGTGGTCTTACCGGCACCGTTATTACCGACAAGTCCTATAACCTCACCGTCATTAACCTCATAACTATCGATGTTCAGTGCCACTTTGTCACCGAATGATTTCTTTATATCTGTCAGTTCTATTTTCATGTTTTTCTTTTCAAAAATTTCTTGTGTTTCGGAATCCGTCCATATTAGAGTATCGTCTTTCCATAAACCTGTTGTATATATTTCGCAACCAAATAGGCTCGAGTAAAATACCAACCAATCCCATACCCCCCATCATCCAAGGGGCCCATTCCTCAAATAACAGGTTGAGGACGTACATTATTATCATTGGACCGAAAAGTGCCAGCATGGATATTATAATCTGTGTCTTACTGTTTCCGCCTGTTTTTAGTAACTTGACGTTGAGGGGCTGGGTGGTTTTATTGTACACTGCCATCTGTAAGAGACCCGGCAAGACAAGACCAGCCGTGAATAAAAGACAACCTAATGACTCAATGATAGTGCTCTTACCACATACGACTGAAATCATGAATATGGAAAATGGTATTATCATCATAACGAGATTGAAATAGTACTTTGCCTTCAGAAGGGCAAGTACTGACTCTTTGCGTGACATCAGACAGTCAATGTAATTTCCTTCCGGACACATGACGTTGGTAAGGGTTATTGCCGCTAAGGCACAATAACAATACATTGATATGTAGGATTTCATGAACAGATTGTTGTCGTATATTGGTGTGAGTGCGGAACACAGAGTCAGGATTATTGTACATGTCAAACCAGATATGAATGATTGTCTGATGACTTTGTTTCTCATTATTGACTTGATGTCAAGTTTTATGTATTCTCCCACCACCCCGAAACGATTGAGAAGTGCCATCTCTCTTGACTTAACCTTTGACTCCTGTACTTCTGCTATCTCCCGATATATTGAGGCGTATTGAATTTTATAATTCACAAAATACAGCACGATGCCGACGGTAACAGGAATAATATATGCCAATGGATTGATTTCTAAAGCCCATCTGCAAAACCATAGGAACATCCAGAATAATGGTTGTGTATGTTCCGCACCAAGTATCATTCTCGTGTATTTGTCATCAAAAACACCTATATATATTAAAGCCGTATACATAAGTAATGGTATAATAATATACATGAAGTTCTTGTTGAGCAATGTTCTCCATATCAAATACCAATAACCGTTGACTATGAATATCATCCATAGTACGATACAATATGAGAACAGGCCAGTGAGTCCATAGTATTTTACAGTACTGAACAAGCCGAACGGGAAAAAGAAAAACAACCACAAGGTGTTAAATAATGTGGTGGTTCTTCTTATAAGAAATATGTTTATCAGGAACTTAGAGGAGATATTTAACAGCCTGAAAGGTTTTACTTCTTGCGCAGGCGTGTCAACTAATAGTAATCGTGTGATGAAGTCCAACGCAAGGAAAAATATTAGACCTCCGTTCACATAATCGAAAATTTCTATTGACCCGTTGTCTAACGTTCCTATCAAGACACCAAAAAAAATGAGATAACAAGCCCAAAGTATAGCTCCCAGGTAACCGAGCCATTTCATTGCTCGGTTTTGCTCGAACGCTGGATGTCTACGGTCTGATATGTTCTTACATTTATTTACAAGACGATATAATTTCCATTTACGTATTATCGCCGGATAATTCTCAAGTTTTTTGTCAAGATTGAAAGAAGTCGTCAAATAGGTGTTCATAATCACAGATCATGCTCTTGTAAATATTTCTCTGCATCCATCGCCGCTTTACATCCACTGCCGGCTGCAACTATTGCTTGTCTGTATTTGGAGTCAGCCACATCACCTGCCGCAAATACTCCTGGGATATTTGTTGCCGTAGTCATTCCTTGGGTAACTATGAATCCTGTTTCATTAGTCTCTATCCATGGTTTGAATATTTCCGAGTTTGGCCTATGTCCAATGGCAAGGAAGAATCCGTCAATCGGTAAGTCATACTTTTTCTCGTCGCTCTCTCCCTTTCTACATATAAGGTGTGCGCCCTCTACTCCATTCTCACCGTACAATCCTTCTGTGTTGGTCTCAAATAGCACTTCTATCTTCGGATTGTTGAGAACACGCTCCTGCATTATCTTGCTGGCGCGTAGGTAAGGCTTTCTGACTATAAGATATACTTTGTTGGCAAGTCCAGCAAGATATTGAGCCTCTCCGCATGCAGTGTCACCACCACCAACAACTGCAACGACTTTCTTTCTGTAGAAGAAACCGTCACAAGTGGCGCATGCGCTCACTCCCTGACCCATGTATTTCTTTTCATCGTCCAGTCCAAGGAATTTTGCGCTGGCTCCTGTAGCAATAATCACAGTGTCTGCCTCCACCTCACTTCCGTCATCAAACTGAAAGTGATATGGTTGAGCGTCGAAGTTCGCTTTGACGCAGTTGCTCGTTCTTATCTCTGCTCCGAACTTATCCACTTGTTGTCTCATTAAATCCATCAGGTCTTGACCTGACAAATCCTCTGGATGTCCCGGAAAGTTTTCTATAACGTCTGTAATTGTCAGTTGGCCTCCAGGCTGAATACCTTCGTAAAGTACTGGAGACAGGTTAGCTCTGCTTGCGTAAATGGCTGCAGTGTATCCCGCAGGTCCCGAACCTATGATTAAGCAACGTATATGTTCCATAATATCATCTTAAATCTATAATATCTACATTAGGATAATTCTTCTTATTGAACTTGAATTCACTGTCACTGAACTTAACTCCAGTCTTCAACGATTTAATCGTTACCTCTGTAGTCACTTTCTTTCCTACAGTCTTAATGTATGTGGGTTGATAGGTCTTCTTATTTATCTTGACTACTATATTTTTGAATGTGGCATTGTCCTTGCCATTCATGTTAATCACATATTCCGTAGATGTGTTTTTACCAAACGAGCAACTATATCCTTTTTTGTAAATATTCAGGAAAGAATATGGATTTATTCTTGACGTCTCAGACGCGGTCGGTGTAGTCACGTTGACTTCCTCGTTTGATATGACGTAATGCCACATGTCCTTTCCATCGTACCATGACTTCATAACGTCAGTGGAACAGAAGAATTTTTTTTCTGACAGACTAATCTGACCTTCTCCATGCTGGTCGTTGATGGCATAAGTGAATTGCGCTTTGACACCTCCAGATGACTTGAATTTCTCAGCTGTCTTGTCAAGCACATCGTTGGCTTTCTGCGCAAATGTTACATTTGTGAACGTCAAGCATATTATAAGAGTGAGTACATACGATAATTTATTCATCTTCATATTTATTATTTACCGCCGCAATTTATGACTTATAACTTTAACTGCAAAATACTTTTTAAATATTTAACACCATTGGGTCAACCAATGGTGTTAAGTAAACTTTCCAGAGTAATCGGATCTTGTATCATCACCTGTCTTGGCTTAGAACCAACTTGTGGTCCTACCACTCCCATTTTCTCTAATTGGTCCATAATCTTTCCTGCTCTGTTATATCCTATCGAGTAGTTTCTCTGAATCATAGATGTTGATCCCTGTTGTGTGTTTACCACAAATTTGGCAACCTCACCGAATAACGGGTCGAGATGTTTTGAGTCCATCTTCTGTCCTGCTCCCATCATGTCTGTGTCTCCGTCAGTCTGTACCTCCGGTAAGAACAATGGATGCAGATAAGACTGTTGTCTAGCAATGTAGTTACATATGTCACTCACCTCTGGTGTGTCGACAAAAGCACATTGTACACGTACAGGCTCAGCACCGGCAAGAAATAACAAGTCTCCTTTTCCTATGAGTTGATTTGCTCCAGATCGGTCAAGAATTACTCTTGAGTCCATCATTGAGCTGACCTTAAACGCTATTCGCGTAGGGAAGTTGGTCTTTATGGCTCCGGATATTATACTTGCCTGTGGACGCTGTGTGGCTATTATCATGTGTATACCAACGGCACGCGCAAGCTGTGCAATACGACAAATCGGTAACTCTACCTCTTTTCCGGCTGTCATGATAAGGTCACCAAACTCATCGACAATGACGACAATGTATGGCATAAACTCATGTCCATTTTCCGGATTCAGCTTGCGCTCTTTGAACTTTGCGTTGTATTCTTTGATGTTGCGCACGCCAGCTTTCTTTAGTAAGTCATATCTGGAGTCCATTAAGACACATAAAGAATTAAGCGTCTTGACGACTTTCTGCACATCTGTGATAATACAGTCTTCCTCTTCCTCCAAGCGCGCAAGGAAATGGTTTTCTATCGGTGAATAGATACTGAACTCCACTTTCTTTGGGTCCACCATTACTATTTTCAGTTCTGATGGGTGTTTCTTGTAAAGTAATGAGGTTATAATGGCGTTCAGTCCGACTGACTTACCTTGTCCTGTTGCACCTGCTACGAGAAGGTGCGGAGCCTTGGCAAGGTCAAACATGAACACTTCATTAGATATCGTTTTGCCAATCGCACAAGGTAGCTCCATCGTACTCTCTTGGTATGTCTTACTGTTTATGATGCTCTCCATTGATACGATGCACTTCTTTTTGTTTGGCACCTCAATACCAATGGTACCCTTTCCTGGTATCGGAGCAATAATTCGGATTCCCTCAGCCGCAAGCGACAAAGCGATGTCATCCTCAAGATTACGTATCTTACTGATTCTCGTTCCCTCCGCAGGTACAATCTCGTATAGAGTGATAGTTGGACCTATTGTGGCTTGGATCTTACTGATTTCCACACCAAAATTCTTAAGAACGTGTATGATGCGCTCCTTATTAGCGTTTTGCTCTTCCATGTCTATTGTCGGAGATGCGCTGATGTCTGTCTTTGCTAATAAGTCAATCGTAGGATACTTGTAATTCTCGAGATCTTTGTGTGGATCATATGGAGCCAAAGAATCATCTTCACGAATGATATGACCAGTTCCAATCTCCGTGTCGTTCAAGGTTACGTCAAGATCAAGACTGTTCCTTGTTTCTTTCTCATCGAATGTGCCTGATGAGTTTTGTTTACTATAATCTTGCGTTTCTTCTTCAGAAGTAATATCGAGAGTCACAGTGTTACTCATGCCTTCCATATTTCTCGCAGACAAGGCTGCTGCAATTGCCAAAGCGTTGTCTTCTTCAGAAAGAACTTGGCTTGTTGTGTTGTCCTGACTTAATGTATCATCTTCGTTATTGTCTTGATTCACCACGTTGTCATGTGGATTGACGATAGTGAAATTGTCATCACCGACATTGTCTGTATTGTTCTCCACCACTCCATCTTCATTTTGTATTCCCTCATTTACATTTATGAACTCTGTAGGGTGATTAATACCATTTTCTGATACATCATTATGGATATTTTGGTTCGTTTCATTGACTGTATTGTCGAGTTGAGACTCTTCATTATTTTCTTCTTGGTATGGTGTATCTGCACTGACCTTTGCCATTTCTGCCTCTGCAGCTTGTCTCTCCTCGTTTTTCTTCTTTCTTTTCTCTTGCAGCTCACGTAAATAAGTAAATCTGAAGAAGGAACGAACCACCTCTACTGTTCTCTTACTTATATATGTCAAAAAGCATATTCCAGTGAATAAAATCATTGTCAATATTCCCGGTACGCCAATGACTTGTTTCAGGCTGTTATTTACTTTTATACCATGCATTCCTCCTAACTTCAAGAAAGAATTATCCATGAAAGGTAGATAATTTCCGACAAAAGCAAGGCAAATGCTAAGCCATAGCATGAACAAAGTTAAGAAGATGAAGCGTTTGAATAACTTCACCTGAAACACGTCCATAAGTCTGAAACCCAACATCAGCAAAAATGGTGGTATGATGAATGCGGAAAGTCCAAAACAGTCATTAATAAAGAAGAATGCTATTTTGGCTCCCAAAGTACCGCAAATATTCCTAACCTTAACAGTGTCATCCAGTATACTATCTGACTCCAACCATGAGTAATCGTAAGATCCTGTAATCAGATAGGAAATAAACGCAACAATAAGGAATAGTGCAGATAAAGTAATAGCAAGGCCTATTCCGAATAAGAATAGGCTTTGCTTTCCCAGACCCTCATACACATTCACGACAGAAGCACCATCGTCGGCCTCCGGTTTAAGTTTTGGGGGGTTATTTCGGGACGTTTTTCTATTATCAGTTTTATTGATAGCCATTAATGATTATGAGGATGTGATGAGATCAGCACTTAATATTAAGCTCCTTCACAATTGCACTAATCTCACCCATTGTTGTTATTCTGGCAGGAACCAAAGGAAGACGGAGCTCATTCTCAATAAGTCCCATACTGTTTAACATAGCTTTCACACCTGCCGGATTACCGTCGACAAACAAAAGTTTGAACAACTCTGTGAACTTATGATGTATAGTCAACGCATTAGGATAGTCACCATTGAGCGCAAGTCTTACCATTCTACTGAATTCCTTAGGTAATGCGTTTCCAATAACAGAAATCACACCTGCGGCTCCAAGTGTGATAAGCGGAAATGTTATTCCGTCATCGCCTGATATTACATCAAAGTCGTTTGGTTTATTCTTTATTATGTCATCGATCTGTGTGAAATTACCGCTGGCCTCTTTTATGGCAACGATATTCTCGCAGTCACGTGCCAATCTAAGAGTGGTTTCCGCTGTCATGTTGACACCAACACGTCCTGGCACATTATAAAGTACGACAGGAACAGGACTAGTTTCCGCAATAGTTTTGAAATGTTGATATAATCCCTCCTGTGACGGCTTGTTGTAGTAAGGACATACGCTCAGTATGCCGTCTATACCATTAAAGTCTGTGTGTTTTATTGTGTCAACAATAGCTGCGGTATTGTTACCACCCATGCCCAAAAGAATTGGAATACGGCCTTGTACCTTTTCCTTGACTATATCCTTGATATTATTTTTTTCCTCCTCAGTAAGACACGGAGTCTCTCCTGTTGTGGCAAGTATACATAAAAAATCAATACCATTAGATAGCTGATAGTCCAATAAACGTCTCAAAGCAGTGTAGTCTACTGCGCCATCTTTTGTAAAAGGCGTGATGAGGGCAATTCCTAAGCCTTTGAACTTGTTACGTGACATATTAAAGTTTATAGTTTACGATTTTGTTGCAAAAGTACTAATTTATCACGAAAAAACTATTACTAATAACATTTTTTTATGAACATAGTGTACATTTAGCTCAATGTTTAACAGCATTGCCTGTTTATGTGTCTCCTATCATTTTGAGAAATTCATTTTCGTCTATTATTTTAATTCCAAGGGTTGACGCTTTCTCCAATTTTGTCGGTCCCATACTTTCTCCCCCGAGTATAAAAGACGTCTTTTTGGAAATGCTGCTCACATTCTTACCGCCATTTTTCTCAATCATCTCTTTATACTCGTCACGTGAATGTTTTGCGAACACACCGCTTATCACTATACTTTTTCCCGCAAGAATGTCTGTGTTTCCTTTTTCCTCATCCTCCGACACATTCATACGTACACCCGCTTCTTTTAAGCGTTGAATAATCTCCACGTTGCGAAGATTTTTGAAATAAGTAACGATACTGTCTGCTATAATGTTGCCTACTCCATCAACATTGATGAGTTCTTCAAGATTGGCGGACATTAGTCTGTCCATACTTTTGAAGTGTCTGGCCAAAACCTTTGCTGTTGTTGCTCCTACGAATCGGATTCCTATAGCGAACACCACACGTTCAAACGGAACATTAACGGAATTCTTTATCGCATTTACGATTTTCAACGATGATACGGATCTGTTTTTGTTATTATTTGATATATCAGCGGCAGTAAGTTTGTAGAGGTCGGCAACATCATGTATTAGTCCTCTCTTGAAGAAATCATCCACAGTCTCAGGTCCGAGGCTGTCAATGTTCATTGCCGTGCGTGATATGAAGTGTTCAATTCGTCCTTTTATCTGAGGTGGGCATGCAGTATCGTTAGGACAATAATGAGCAGCCTCGCCCTCGTATCTTACCAGTGGCGCTCCACATTCCGGACATGTCGTAATGAATCGCACCTTAGGCATTTCTGCTGTTCTTTGACTTTTGTCTACACCCACCACTTTTGGAATTATCTCTCCCCCTTTCTCCACATATACCATGTCACCGATATGAAGGTCTAATTCCTCAATTATGTCTGCGTTGTGTAGAGACGCTCTTCTAACCTGTGTGCCGGACAATTGAACCGGGTCCATGTTGGCTACAGGCGTTATTGCACCCGTTCTTCCCACCTGATAAGACACCATGTTAAGTCTGGTGCACGCTCTCTCCGCTTTGAATTTGTATGCTATTGCCCATCTCGGACTCTTTGCTGTGTACCCGAGATGCCTTTGCTGTCTCAAAGAATTCACCTTTAGCACAATACCGTCAGTCGCCACAGGCAGATTCTTTCTTTCCTTGTCCCAATACTCAATGAAATCGAGTATCTCATCCACAGACCTACATAGTCTCATGCCCTCTGAAATCTTGAATCCCCACTTACGTGCTTCCAGCAGGTTTTGAAAATGATATCCATCTGTAGGAATGTTATCCCCCAAAAGATAATACAGATATGCATCCAGTTTTCTGGATGCTACCAGTTCTGACTTTTGTGACTTCAAAGTTCCGGACGCGGCGTTTCTGGGATTGGCGAAAAGAGGTTCTCCGTTCTTCTCTCTTTCTGCGTTCAAGGACTCAAAAGATGTCCATGGCATCAATATCTCCCCTCTAATCTCGAACTCTTGAGGGTAACCAGTGTTCTCTCTTAGTTTGAGAGGAATACTCTTTATGGTTCTCACGTTTGCAGTCACGTCGTCACCCTGTACTCCGTCTCCTCGTGTCACGGCTTGAGTCAATACACCGTCCACATAAGTGAGTGAGATACTCAATCCATCGTATTTCATCTCACAGCATATCTCGAAATCCTCACCTTCAAGTCCTTGTCTGACACGCTCATAGAAATCTCTCACGTCACCTTCGTTATAAGTGTTTGCGAGAGATAACATTGGATATTTGTGAGCAACTGTTTTGAATGACTGGCTCAAGTCGGATCCCACTCGTTGAGTAGGAGAATTCGGGTCGGCAAACTGAGGATAGAAATATTCCAAATCCTGCAGTTTGTTCATCATCTGGTCAAAGTCGAAATCCGAGATTGTAGGTTGGTTAAGTACATAATAATTATAATTATGTTGTTCCAAAGTCTTTCTCAGAATCTCTATCTCCTCTTTTGGGGTCATAACATTAATCCTCCATTAATTTTCTGTAACGTGTTCTTTTAGGCTCGTCAACACCAAGTCTCTTAGACTTATTGATCTCATAGTCTGTATATGAGCCTTCAAAGAACACAACCTCGCCATTTCCCTCAAAGGCAAGAATATGAGTACAAATTCGGTCGAGGAACCATCTGTCGTGACTGATGACAACCGCACATCCGGCAAAGTTCTCAAGTCCTTCCTCCAATGCTCTGAGAGTGTTGACATCGATATCGTTAGTAGGCTCGTCGAGCAGCAGCACGTTTCCTTCTTGCTTGAGTGCCATTGCCAAGTGTAACCTGTTTCTCTCACCGCCTGACAACACACCACATAACTTCTCCTGATCAGCTCCACTAAAGTTGAATCTACTTAAATAAGCTCTTACGTTCAAGTCTCTATTACCTATTCTTATAGTCTCGTTACCCTGACTTACCACTTGATAAACACTTTGGTCAGCCTTGATATCTTTGTGTTGTTGGTCTACATATGCGAGTTTCACTGTTTCTCCCACGTCAAAAGATCCAGAGTCAGGAGTCTCCAGGTTCATGATAAGTCTGAAGAGAGTTGTTTTTCCAGCACCGTTTGGTCCTATCACACCTACTATACCATTAGGTGGAAGATTAAAGTTGAGGTCTTTGAACAGAACCTTATCGCCAAAAGCCTTAGCCATATGGTGAGCTTCTATGACCTTATTTCCCAAGCGAGGTCCATTTGGTATAAATATCTCAAGTTTCTCCTCCCTCTCCTTCTGTTCCTCATTCAACATTTTGTCGTATGAGTTCAGACGAGCCTTACCTTTTGCCTGTCGTGCTTTTGGAGCCATGCGTACCCACTCCAACTCACGTTCAAGCGCCTTACGTCTTTTACTTGCAGTCTTCTCTTCCTGAGCCATACGTTTTGACTTTTGGTCGAGCCAGCTAGAATAATTTCCTTTCCAAGGAATACCCTCACCTCTGTCCAGTTCAAGAATCCACTCGCTTACATCATCAAGGAAGTAACGGTCATGTGTTACAGCAATGACCGTTCCCTCATATTGCTGAAGATGTTGTTCGAGCCAGTCTATTGACTCAGCGTCAAGGTGGTTTGTCGGCTCATCGAGTAGAAGCACATCTGGTTTCTGTAACAACAGACGGCAAAGTGCCACACGTCGCCTTTCTCCACCTGACAGATTGCTAACGCTCCAATCTCCCGGTGGGCATCGTAGAGCGTCCATGGCCCTGTCTAGTTTGCTATCTATGTTCCATGCGTCTGTAGCGTCGATGATGTCCTGCAGTTCAGACTGTCTCGTCATGAGTTTCTCCATCTTTTCCGGATCTTCATAATACTCTGGAAGTCCGAATTTCTCATTAATGGCGTCATACTCTCTGAGAGCGTCATAGACATGAGCCACACCGTCCATCACATTTTCCTTTACTGTTTTATTCTCGTCCAAAGCTGGTTCCTGTGGCAGATAGCCCACACTATATCCGGGACTCCACACCACCTCTCCTTGAAACTGTGTGTCCAACCCTGCTATAATCTTCATGAGGGTTGACTTACCAGCGCCGTTCAGACCGACAATGCCGATCTTAGCACCATAGAAGAAAGAGAGGTAAATGTTCTTTAGCACTTGCTTCTGGTTCTGCTGAATGGTTTTGCTAACGCCAACCATCGAGAAAATCACTTTTTTGTCATCTACCGTTGCCATAGGTTGTTGTTTTCTAAGCCATGTATCAAAGCTATTTGCATATTGCATCCTCGATACTTGTCTTTCTATTTAAATTCTTATTGATAATTATGATATAACATATTGTTAAACTGCCACACACACCATAGCATACTTTAACTCAACAAAGTTACAAAAAAGGTTTTAAATCGAGTTTGTTTTACATTATTTAATTACACTCTTATGTGGTGTAGAACATAAAAGTGTAATGATCTTGTGGACACCACACAATAAATAATAACACGGGCGAAAAACATGTTCTCGCCCGTGTATATCTTTTATTGACCAACAACGGTTTGTCTTTGTTTGTCTTCTCTGACAAACGCATTGATGTACATTCGCATCATATCTATTGCCTGCACGTTCTGTCCTCCATTCGGGATAATTATGTCGGCATATTGTTTTGTAGGCTCAATGAACTCATCGTGCATAGGTTTCAGAACATTGCGGTATTTGTCGATAAGCATCTCAAGCGGGTGTCCTCTCTCGGCGGTGTCTCTCACAATCACTCTGAGTAATCGTTCGTCAGATCCGGCGTCAACGAATATCTTGAGGTCCATCTGTTCTCTAATACTTTTGTCATACAGAGCCATGATACCCTCCACGATAATCACCTCTTTCGGCTCGACATGAACAGTGTCATTGAGTCTGGTACAAGTAAGATAAGAATATGTCGGTTGTTCGATAGCTCTTCCCGCTTTCAGTTCAGCGATGTGTTTGGCTAACAAGGTCCAATCGAAAGCGTCAGGATGGTCGAAATTTGTCTTCTTTCTCACATCCAAAGGTAAGTGCGACTGATCATTGTAATATGAGTCTTGTGGAATCACCGCTACAGTGCTTTCCTCCAGACTCTCAAGTATTTTGCGAACGACAGTTGTTTTACCAGAACCTGTTCCGCCTGCGATACCAATTATCAACATAATATTTTAAGCTTTTATTTGAAATATCTTGATTTCAATTCTGTTAGTAGTCATGTTTGTGTAAAGACGATGTAGTCTTTATAACTCCTGACGAATCTGTTCTATGAGCGGCAGGAGAGCTTTTTTCACAGCCTTATCATTGAGTTGATGCTCTCCGTCGAAACGAATAAGGTGGTCAGAAAGATAATTCTTCTTGAATATCGGTTCTGCGTTCGAAACAGTTTTGTCAAACATTCCGACGAGACACCAACAAGTGGATTGCTGTTCCTTGGTAATACCTTTGAACTGCTGGCGCTCCATCTGGTTGTAATGCTGTATGATATCTTTTGTTATCTTAAACGTCTTGGCGCCATCGTATCTGCCGTTGAAAAATTTATGTTCACCCGTTTTCAGCCCTTTTGACATCGTTGACATGTTAAACGCGGGGTTGACAAGAATACGTCTGTAGTCACGCATCTGTTGCGCATACATACCTCCCATACTTGTGCCGACAATCAGGTCGGGTGACTCCTTGCTGACATATTCCTTGAGGTAAGGAAGGGCTTCTTCCGGGTCGACGGGAATATCTGGCGCCACGATTGTGTCCTCAGGCAAAGAGTTACGTAGAATCTCTACTGTTCCGCTTGCGTGTGAGGAACCGAATCCGTGAAAATATATAATCTTCATAATCTTCTATTTATATACAAGTCATTAAAGTTTCAGAAGAGCTTCATCTGTTCTTCTTCAAGAAAATGTGATGGTCTATGCAGTCCGGCAATTCTTCCTGATAGTGAGTCACCATTATCATTGTTTTGTCGTTACGTTTACAGAATGCTTCGATAATGTCTTTTACCAGTCTTCTGTTCTTCATGTCAAGTCCGTGTAAAGGCTCGTCAAGAATAAGCAGTGACGGGTCTTTCACAAAAGCCCTTGCGAGCAGTACGAGACGTTGCTCACCTGAGGAGAGTTTCAGGAACGTAGTGTCTTTATACTTCTCAATGCCGAAGATGGTCATCCAGAACTCACATATTTGCTTTTGTTCAGACTTCGTTTTTTTGTACAGTCCTGACGTGTCGTTCAGTCCACTTGCTACAATGTCAATAGCCGGAATGTCTCGCATATATGCCCGGTGCATCTCCGGCGACACATATCCTATTTTCTTTTTAATATCCCAGATACTCTCACCGGTACCGCGTTTATGGTCGAACAATATTATGTTATTCGAGTACGCTTGCGGGTTGTCGGCACACACGATACTCAGCAATGTGCTCTTACCAGATCCATTCTCACCGCCGAGAGCCCATCTCTCACCATTTCTCACAGTGAACGACAAGTCCTTCAGGATAGTTCTGTCTCCGTATTTGATGTTGACATTGTCAAACTCGATTATATTCTTTGTACCTTTTGCCGACACAGTGCTTACCTGTTCCTTGTATGGCAGGTCAGCTATCATCTTTTCTTTTTCTTTTGTCAAGACATGTGCGGGTGGTGCAGGTTTAGTGCGGTTATACTCTTCTATAGACACCTTATCCTTCATCTCCATGTTGTCCATGGCTATCACATGTGTGATGAATGAAGGGATATCGTCAGTCTTTGACAATACGAGTATGATGAGAATGTTGGTTTCTTTCACGAGAGTGTCAAGAAAATCATGTAACTGTTTTCTTGCGTTCACGTCGAGTCCGATGAAAGGATTATCCATGATTAGCACTCGAGGGTTAGACAGCAGAGTCTTTGTCAACTGCAGTTTACGCAACTCACCGCTGCTCAGCATGACAACCCTTTTGTCCAGCAACTGGTCGATATGAAAAAGAGAGAAGAGACGGTCTTTCATCCTGTTGAGCTCAGAACGTAATTCCACTCGCATACGTTCCTCCTCTTCCAATCTCTGGTTTCTCTGCTCTTCGCTCTCATCACGTACAAGAAACTTGTCAAAAACACTCTTTCTGGTCAGCCCCTGTTCCGCCGTGCTGAAAGCTTGTGAGAGAATGTCACCGACAGTCGGAGCTTCATCCACGTCATTCTGGTTCCATCTCTGTTGATAGTAATATTGTCCGTCCGCTGTTCCGTAGGAGTCACGGAATGTCACGTTTTTAATATTGTCACTCACCATTTTAGCCTTGCTCGGGTGAAAATCATACGTGACGTCATTCATCATTAACGCATGCGCACCGGTAATTATGTCGACAAGCATGGTTTTTCCAGAACCGTTATCTCCGACAATGGCTATTTGCTCACCTGTCAAAATCTCAAGATTAATTGGATTCTTCAACTTATACAACGGATGTCTGGCTACTCCATTTTTTATCTCAATGATTTTCCTCATAAGACTACATTTATGGTCTTAAAAATTCCTGTAACGATCAATACTTTAACGTATCCCAAAAAGGTTCTTGCCTTTTCTTGTGTAATGTTAAATTTACGCAAAGTTATGGATTTTTATTAAATAATTATTTCACTTCACCCAAAATAACTAATTTTGTTTTTATTTCATGAGATGAGAGATTACTATTTGACATTGATATTTTTGTCGTTTGTTTCACGTGCGTCATTAGCACAGGACAACGCGGTCTATGTGAACAATCTTAAAACCATTCAATTATCCGTAGATGATGAATGGGGGGAACCACCAGTCTTTGTCCTTGGCTCATCAAGTTATGTGTCTATCTCGTTCGACGACCTGAAACACAACTATGAGAGGTATTATTACACTATTACTCATTGTAACTCGGACTGGACTCCTTCCGACTTGAACAGGAATGAGTATATGGACGGTTTCGCTGATAACAGAATAGATGATTATGAGCAGAGTATGAATACGCAGATGGACTACAATCACTATTCATTCACCATTCCTAACGATGACGTGCAGCTGCTTGTAAGTGGTAATTATAAAGTTAACATCTTTGTGGACGGTGAGGACGAGCCGTGTGCTACAGCTTGTTTCAGTGTCATTGAGCCACATGTTTCCGTAGACATTTCCGTCTCTGGCAATACTGACATTGACACATGGGCACATCATCAGCAAGTGGATTTCTCCGTAAACTATTCCGGCTATAGCACACGTAATGTTATCGACGAGTTCAAGCCTGTCGTTGTTCAGAACAGAAGGTGGGACAATCATGTGGAGGATGTCAAACCCACATACCTCAAGGTAAACCAGCTGGTGTATACACACAACAAGAGTCTGATTTTCGAGGCGGGCAACGAGTATCGTCGTTTTGAGATTCTCAACGAGTATGTGCCTACTATGAGGATAGATAAGATAGAGTATTTCAATCCTTATTATCACGCCACGGTGGATCAGGATGAGCAGAGAAATAGTTATCTGTATGACAAAGACCAAGACGGACGTTTTTGGACAAGAAACAATGACAACGTGAACAACGACACGGAGAGCGACTATTTCATCACTCATTTTTCCCTCTCCACTCCTCGCATCGCAGGCGGTGAGGTGTACTTAAACGGTGAGCTCACAAACAACAGACTATCAGAAGAGTACCGTATGACCTACATTGATATCAGTCATTGCTACGAGATCGCTATGCCGTTGAAACTGGGCTCATATAATTACCAGTATCTTTTTGTCCGAGACGGTGAGACAAAAGGAAGCACACAGCCAACGGAGGGAAATTTCCATCAGACTGAAAATGAATACTACGTTTATATCTACCATCGGCCGTTCGGAGAACGTTACGACAAACTGGTCGGATTTAATAAAATAACAACTGAAAAGTGAAATATTCCAGATACCTTATACTTTTATTCCTACTTATATTCTTCACCACATCCTTTGCTCAGTCTAATCCGGAAAAAGATGTGAGAGACAGTGTTCACTCCTATTTCGAGCGTATTGCGGAAAACAGTCCGATAAAGACCAGATACAAAAACACAGAATGCCATGTTGACTCTGACAGCATGATGGTTCGTGTCATCATAGATGATTGCATCAAAGAGTTATGTTTCACACATGACATGACAAAACACCTGTATGATGATGTCAGGAGATTCCTGCCTCACGAATGGAGAAACTACAAACTACATATCATATCCGGTAACTTACCATTGGAGGAACTTGTACCTAATTTCTTCAGGGATGACAAACGTCACTATAACCAGGACAGGTTGCTGAAGAAGGAATACAGTGGTAATCCTTGGGTTAGAAACATCTCTCGTCCCTACTCTATCAGCAAGGGTTTGGAAGGTATACATATCGCACTGTGGCAGAGTCATGGCAAATATTTCAAGAACTCAGAAAAGAGGTGGAGTTGGCAACGACCTAACATGTTCTGCACTAATGAAGACTTGCTCAGCCAGACTTTCGTCATACCTTATATTATACCGATGTTACAGAACGCGGGTGCCGTGGTGTTCACCCCGCGCGAGAGAGATTGGCAAAACAACGAGATAATAGTGGACAATGACGTTGACTCCAACGACGGCTTATATTCTGAGAGTTATAATCTCGCCACGAAGAATATCCATAAATGGAAAACGATGAACCAAACAGGCTTCGCAAAATATAAGGATATATATGAGACATGTGACACTCCCTTCATTGACGGCAGCTCTCGTTACGTGCAGTCCACGACCATAGAAGGTGGTAACGCTTATGCCCAATGGACTCCGTCATTACCAGAAGGTGGACGATATGCTGTCTACGTATGCTATCGCAGCTACGCCAACAGTGCAGATGACGCTTGTTATACGGTATGTCATAAAGGCGGAACGACAAAGTTCAAGGTTAATCAGAAGATTGGTGGAGGCACATGGGTCTATTTAGGCACTTTCGACTTCGACACGGGGTTGAGCAAAAAAGCATGTGTCATCCTGTCCAACTACAGCGCCAAGAAATCCATCATATCTGCCGACGCTGTACGTTTCGGCGGAGGTATGGGAAATGTTGTTCCGGAAAGTGAGAATAAGGATTTACCACAAAGTGGACTGCCGCGATGGGCAGAAGCCGCAAAATACTCCACATTTTGGTACGGCATGCCTTACATGATACACACAGGAGGCTTTGGAATTGATGAGTACAAGAATGATATTAGCAGTCGCTCAAAAGCGATTAATTACATCAGTGGCGGCTCAATGTTCAATCCCTCACAGAAAGGTCTTAGGGTTCCGTTCGAGGCTACCATTGCCTTCCATACAGACGCTGGATATCACAAAAATGACAGCGTGTTCGGCTCATTGGCTATCTATAGGACTGAGTTCAACGAAGGAAAGACTGGTGCCGGACTCGACAGATATGTCAGCAGAGATCTCGCGAGCATTTTGCTGACTAACCTGAAGCATGATTTGAGACGATACGACTGGAATATACGCCAGTTATGGGACAGAAACTACGGAGAGGCGCGAGAGCCGATGACACCAGCATGTATCCTGGAGATGCTGTCGCATCAGAATTTCAAGGACATGAAACTGGCGTTCAATCCTCATTTCAAGTTCGACTTTTGCCGTTCTGTCTATAAGAGCATCGTTAAGTTTATCTGCACCGAACACAGAAAACCCTACGTCATACAACCCCTACCCGTCCGTGAGTTCTCTATTAGTCTGAATGAGAACAAGGGAACGGCGGAATTGTCCTGGAAAGAGACTAAAGATGTGGATGAGCCAAGTGCCAAAGCAGCTCAGTATGTGGTTTACACACGTGTCGGAAACGGCGGATTCGACAATGGCACTTTAGTCAGTGACAACAAATGGTCTGTACATCTTTTGGATGATGTGCAATATTCTTTCCGTATCACAGCTGTCAATCAGGGAGGTGAGAGTTTCCCTTCTGAGACGTTAACGGCATATAAAGCGTCAGATAACAAGGGTACGATTCTTATCGTCAACGCCTTTAACAGACTCGACGCTCCATATATCATCGATGAGGATACCAGGTGCGGCTTCGATTTAGACCGTGATCCGGGAGTACAGTATGGACTGTTCGCTGGTTTCTGCGGCAGACAAAAAGTGTTCGACAAGACGAAAATAGGAATTGAAAGCTCTGACGGATTGGGATATAGCGGCGATGAGTATGAGGGTAAACTGATTATGGGTAATACATTCGACTATCCTTACGTACACGGAAAAGCTATTAAGAGCCTGAGAAATCACTCGTTCACTTCATGCAGTGTGGAGGCTTTTGAAAAGAGTAATGTCGATACCGACGGTTACTTCATGATTGACATCATTTATGGAGTACAGAAAGACATTAACAAACAATGCACACAACTGATTGAGCGATACAGGAAGACTGGCGGTAACGTTCTGGTCAGTGGTTCTAACATCTCTGACGTGTTGAGGTCTGTCGACAATGGAAACGTAAGTGTCAGTGAGATGATTGATGACAAACAGGTAACTGGAGTGAGCGGCAGCAACACATCATTTGAAATATACAGAGAAATGAATGAGCATTGTTATCCTGTACCTTCTCCTGCTGTCCTGCAATCAGGCAACAAGAGCTTTCCTATGCTAACCTACAGCGATGGAAGAGTAGCTGGCGTCGCTTCAAAGAAGACACAAAATTCCTTCGACAACAAGAATGGTATGTACATAATATTTGGTTTCCCGATTGAGTGCATCTCGGAGCAGAGTCAAATCAACCGACTAGTCAAAGGTGTAGTAAGGTATTTTGAGTGACATACCCCCATGAATGTGTAATGACGAAAAAGGCTCATTGACTTCCGATATCCCTTTTTCGTCATTATTAGTTTAAAGAACGATAACTTATATCTAAATGCTTGACAATGAAAGATTAAAAGCCTATTTTTTAGTTGACAGAAAACAAAATGACAGAGTGATTGGAACTTAACCAAATTACTTATTTAACCCTCGAGATTTTATTGTCCTAAACTCCTCTTTTTCCGTTGACACGCGACAACAGAAAAATGATTTCTTAAATTTTCCCGTGTCTTATCCGGCGTCTGAAAATCTCAGGTTAGGACGCTGAAAAGTTCAGGTTAGGATTTTTAAATTCTCAGACCTGCGTATAGACTACAACCTAACCTGAGAATTTTAAAAAAGACACCTAAGATTTTTAAATATATTATATTAAGATTATCAGTAAGTTAACTTAATATTTCACAAAAACAGGCATAGGAAATTAGATGATAAGACAAATTGTCCGTTATTCCACTTGTTTTTTCACAGTTTAATAGTACTTGCCGACATGCTTCTTGTTCTTACAACCATAGTCCCCTACTCTATTAAACGAATATCATAGAGTAAGGGAACTCAATATCAATCAAGATAGTATGTCAGTATACCACCAGTTGTTTATGTGCGTAAAAGGACTGTGGTCCCCTGTATTTTATTTTGCTTCCACAAACAAAGTCTTAATACCCTTTATCTTTTGTCCTTTCATCAAGTCTATGGAGGCGGAAAGCACGTTTCGTTTGACTGCGACAAAACATTGATGTTCCTTGACATCGATACGTCCCACGTCATCACGAGTCAGTCCACCGACTTTACATACAAAGCCCAACACGTCCATCTTGGACAACTTGTCTCTCTTTCCTTTTCCGATGTATATCGTTCCCCACTCGGATTTCATGATGTCTGGAAGATTTCTCGGAATATGAAATTCAGGTGTGTTCTTATCCATATATTCAGGCACCACCTCGTCTTCATGGAGAATGATATATGCGTGGCCTTCGGACTGCCAGCGGGCTGTACGTCCGTTTCGGTGTATATAAGCATCCTCGTTTAGTGGTAAATGATAATGGACAATATTGTCTATCTCAGGAATGTCTAATCCTCTTGCGCTCAGGTCTGTACTTACAAGCACGTTTGATGTGCCGTTGCCGAACTTGTAGATGGACTTCTCTCGGTGTTCCTGGTCCATGGCTCCATGAAACATCTCGCATGACACACCATGCTCTTTCAAGAATTGGTATGTTCTTTCCACTGCCTCACGATAATTGAGAAAGACGATGGTTCTTTGCTGTCGGAAGACGCGCAGAAGACAGAGTAATGTCTCGAGTTTGTCTTTGACAGGTGAATGCACGATATTAGTGGAGATACGTGAGCTGACCTGTTCTCGTAAATCAAGATAGTCCATTCTTACGGTTTTTATAGCTTTGCCGTTTCTCTTTTTATCTGTGTCCACACCTACAAAAGATGGTATTTTGTCCGAGTCTGTCGCACTGAGCAATATTCGTCTTTTTATCAAAGGCATCAACCCTATAGCATGACGCATCTCATCGAGAAATCCGAACTCCAGACATTTGTCGAACTCGTCCAGCACCACAGTGTTGATAGCGTCCGGCTCTATATTACGCTTTTCCAGATGATCCACAAGACGGCCTGGCGTGGCGATGACGATGTGCGGCTTGACTCCTGTCAGCGTCCTGTGCTCTTCCATAGCAGGACGTCCACCATAGCAACTCACGCTTCGTATGCCACTTTTCATCTGACGTATCACATTGTCTATCTGTAACGCTAATTCTCGTGAAGGGACTATGACAACAGCCTGTACGCGCTCGTCGTCTATATTTATCTCTGACATTACCGGAAGCAGATAAGCGAGTGTCTTACCTGTTCCTGTCGGAGATAGTAGTATAATGTCTGATCCGTCGGCAAACACAGCCATCGACTTCTGCTGCATCTCATTCAGCTGTATTATACCGAGTTTTGTTATTGCTTCTTGTATTTGAAATCTATTCATCCGATTCTGTATTTCTATTTAACTAACACTTTCTTTCCGTTAATGATGTATACGTTGTTTCCACGTAACTTATGACAAGTCTGTCCGTTTATCTCATTAATCTGTTTCTCGTTGTTTTCTTTGTGGAGACCAGATATGGCTGTGGCGTCACCAATTGTGAAGTATATCACATGGCTGTCCGAGCCATCTAAGTTATAACTCACACTTGTAGAAAGGTATTGTGAGGGAAACTCCACTTTATAGTACTTATCCCTTTTTAGTCCGTAAATGTCAAATGTGTAATTGTTTGTCTCACCTACGTTCAGCTTGACGCTACTGATAATCACGCTCGACTCTTTCTCCCAATTGTCACTTCCGTCACTGCTGCTGTAAAGTGCGCCGTAAACGCTTCCGCTGTATGCCGCTGTACCTCTGTTTGTGAGATTTGTCGACATGCTAGTTGAGCTGTTGTCGTCAATGAAGTGATATCTCTCTCCGTTCAAATCTAACACTCCGTTTTCTGCGGTGAGCTGTAATGATCGTAATGACAGGTCTGATAAAGAAGCGTACACGTTTGTCACAGCGCGAGCCAATGTGTTCAGCTCACCATCTGTCGCCACGATGTAATTGGTTCCCTTGTTAGTAATCTCCTTTGTGAAGTTAAAGTCGACAGTGCTTCCAGGTTTTACTGTCGTCTTGGTGTCGTTGCAGAAGGCGTTATTCAGATAACTCGGATAGTTGTCCGTGGTGCCGGAAAACAGGTATACTCCTGAGAAGTTGCAGTCCGAGTTATTCTTGACTCTTAACGTGTACTCGACTGTCTCATTGACAAACAATGTGTCTTTGACGAAGAGGATTACTTCGAGCGGGCTTGGATACAGTCCAACCAATGCCATCTGGCTGTTGTGGTAACCATTCATTCCATTCGTGAGATTGGTCGTGTAATATCCGTCATATTCTCCCGCCCATCCGAAATTGAAATAGAACAGATCATCTGAAGACCGATAGCCATGTATTACTGTGGCGTGTCCTGACTTCTCATCATCCGTGCCTCCATAAAGTACGGGCCTGCCCTCTTTCAGCTCTTCATATATCACGTTTGTCCAGTCTTCTTGACTGTATTTGCTTCTTTCCAGTACCTTACCACCACACATTCCGAAGAACGTTGATAGCGTATATGGTAGTCTCTCGATTTTTCCTGACGTGTTTTTTGTGCTGTAGCTTAACATATTGGCGGCTCCCAAGGCGAACACGAGGTCGGCGACGGCTTTTCGGCTATCTTCTGTATCTTCGTCTGTATACTCATCTTTAATTAATGACCAATTGATCGGGGTGCCTTTGGCATATGAGTTTGTAACGGAAATTCCGTTTTTCAACTGATATGTTGGTGTCGTGGATAATAACGCATTTGGCAATTTGTCACGCCAGTAATATAATATTTGTCCCGCGGCAATGGCTACGCATCCTGCCGGTGTGGCTTTTCCGGATGACGTGTGCGGACAGCAGTCATTATAAGGTGATCGCTGGTTCCAGTGTGACGTGATAAATGGTGACACATCGTTTCTGTCTGACGCAGCTCTTCGTCTATTCTTGTTGATGTTCGCTTGCTCGATATTGTTTGTGTCGATGCTGTCTTCAACGACACCTTGGCAATAATCAAGGTAGGACGACAATAACGGCGGAATATTTCCTTCGTCCCAGTCTCCATGCTCTGTATAACCTATGACTGCAGGGAGTCTGTCATCACCAGCAATGATGACGATTCCTTGATTCTCACCTCGGCTGAACACGTAGTATGGACGTATGTCATCATTTACGCTTACTATCGATGACTTGGACTTCCTTGCTGATGATGCGCCGACAAGAACCAGGGCTTTATCTTGTACAGCATATCTTTTCGCTATGGCAAATGCCTGTTCTTTATCTACAGATACGGCAAAACTATGATCGACAGCGAGCATTAACACAGCTGTAAGCATTAAAGTCTTGTGTGTTATTCTTTCTATTGACATACTACAATCTTTTATCCGTTAACATTGTTGTGCACAAAAACTCAATGCTGAATAGTATGAGATATGACACACTACTGATTATGTCTACCTTAAAATATTATTTGCAATAGATATTGTCTCTTGAATTTTATCCTTGCAAATTTAATGAATAAAACTCTTATAATCATTATATTTGTATTTAATTATATCCTAACGAAAAATGTTGAATAAAAAAAATGAGGTGATATTGTTTGTTTTCAGTGTATTTATACTGAACGCTATGCTCAAAGGGGTAACATTGTGCATAATCTGGTTATTCCGGATTTTTGGGATGCCGCAGCTTTATGTCTTGTACAGTGGTCTTCACAATGTGGCAAGATGGCGTTTTTATATTGTCTTGCTTGTTTGCACTGTTGTTAGTATAGTCAGAATTTTAAGACTGAGAAACAAATAAGGTGTGAATGTGACTGTGGAAAAAGGATGAAATAAAAAAGGATTTGTAAGTTGTCTTACAAATCCTTTTCTGTTATCTGCTTGCCATTTCTGAGTACTTACGCATCACACGCCTGTAGTATCCCTCTGTGGCTCTTTTCCTATTCATACATCTCACATCTCCTGAACACCAAAGTCTGATGGCTTTTTCCATGTTGCCTTCTTTGTTGTAGTGTTCCTGATAGACGATGAACATCTCTATCGACTTCTGCTTATCATAACGATCATTGTAAGTGTATGCCTGAGTTCCGAGAATCTGGTTGCACTGACGTACGAGAATCTTTGAAATCTGAAGATAACCTACATAAAGGCCATTCTTTGACACAATATCTGGACGTCCTTCGCTCTCTACCTGAGCTATAGCCTCTACTACTGCTCCCCATTTCTTTTCTAAATCAACCTCTTGTGCGGAAACTGTCACACTGACAAAAATCATTAATAATAAAACTAAGTTTCTTCTCATAGTTAACTGTTTAAGTTAATACTAGCTTTGACTCAACACAATTAATACTTAATTTCTCCTAAACTCAACACTAAATGTCAAAGCGTTAACAATCTCTATGCAACGAACCGTCGTTGCGTTTTTATGATGAACATTATTTCTAAAACAATGCAAAGGTAAGCATAATCTGCGAGATGAGCAAACCTTTTAACACTTAAGGGGTTTTTATGACCTTTTTTAACAAAATCAGGAGGGAAAAATCCTTCCTCCCTCCTGATAGCTAATTATCTGTATTTTATGTAATTACTACTGAATCACAATCTTCTTTCCATTCTTGATATACATTCCACTCTTACTCATATCATTAACTTTGACACCATGAATAGAATATATGTATCCGTCATTCTGATATATAATCTCATCGTCCTGTGTGACATCCGAAACTGATGTTGGGATAGCGTCTTGTGAAGCTTCCAATAATGTCAGTTTGAAGTCGTCTGCCTTATACCAAGAACCTGACTTGACACCGATGACAAGGCTACCGGTATCGCTGCCATCGTCCGCAAGAACGTATACGCTGTCAACTACGGCTTCTGTCAGATAGTGAACACCAAAGGCGTGTGCTGCTACCGTCGTTTCTTTGTCTCCAGCATAGAGTGTAATGCTGTTACCCTCACTTGAGCCTAACAATGCTGTCACTCTGTAGCAGCCAGGAACAAGACCGCTGACAGTCTGACTTATCTCAACACCAAGTGTGTCGTTCTCGTTTGTCTCACTATTTATGTATACATAATAGTTATAAAGTAAATATGATCCGTCTATGCCTGATGCGTAATATGTTAATGTGGAGTTTGCACGCGCCTTGGCTACAGTTGTTCCCGCATCTCCCTTAACGGTCTTACCAATAGTCCATCCTGTCGTTGAGCCATTGCTTAACTCAAATGAAGGATTATTTATATAAGAGGTGTAGTCAATTTTAACGCTCTGATTTGCATTTACAGTACGCTTGTACTCTTCTGTGAGTTCAAGAAGGCTTGCAGCGTAATTCTTGATGCTTGTCGCATTGGTCAATGTTGATTCTTCTCTATTGGTGAATTCTTTCTCCGCGTCTTTTATAGCGGCAAGCAAGCCATCGTATGCGGCCTGTGTCGTTATGCTCTTATACTTCTCCAACACTTCCCATGCGTTGTTTATATTGATGGCAAGTGTGAGGTAAGCAGGATCTAACAACAACATTGAGTACGCTCTGAACTTGTTCTTTGTTTTTGAGTCATAGAAATATCCTCTCAAGGCTTCAACAGATGTGCCTTCGTCTACAGGTACGAAATACTGAACCTCGTCATCATTGACAAGTAAAGCGCCTTCTGGTGTCGTTGTATTAACGTATGTTCCGACAATTGCCGTGTCAGGATTTGCTTTGACTACTGCGCTCACGTTGGCGTTCTCACCAAACAACTTGTTATTGTCGACAGAAGTCGTCATGACAAGATAAGTCTTTCCTGCTTCCAAAACAGAGCAGTCTGTGGTCTTGTTGTTGATTCCTAACGTGCTATGACCGTCAACAGAACGAGCAATAACACCATTGTGTATCTTGGCGTCAAATGGAACTGTCAGGAGATACCACTGAGCTGCATTATCTCCGATTGTTATCTCTGCACTCTCAGCCGTGAAGTCGTACATCGGAACGAAGTCATATCCCGGAGTCAAAGACAAATACTCACACACTCCAGCTTTAACTATATTCTTTCCTTTTGACTCAGAATCGTCTGCAACATAATACAATGCGTTAGGATTAACATTGTCATCTGGCACGTTTGACACACCTGTCACGTTTGTAAGGTCTATTGACGTATGTGTCTTGTACTTTGAGTTTGTGAGTATCGTCGTACTATTGAATGTGGCGTAATCCCAATGACCTGCGCATTTGATAACGTTGTTGTCAAAGCTTTCAACCGTCAGGTCAGAACCTTTTAACACGAAATAAGCAACGGAGTCGGTCTGTTCGTCGTATACAAACTCATACTTTCCTAACGTTGTTGAAGAGCTTTTCTCAACAACAGCTTTATAATATATGTCTGTATTGAGCGCTGTGATAACAAATGGATAATCTGTTGTCGATGCCGCGTCAAGTACGACTCCGCTGACAGAGTTTGTCGTACCCTCGTCCCAGTTAACGCCATCAGTACTGCTCATCAGCTTGTATCTTAATACACCATTGTAAGAGTAATTGCTGTTGTTTGTCACGTTAAATCCGAGGGAAGCCTTGCTTGTGTTATAAACAACAGTATACTCGTGGTCACCAGCATTGATTTTATCAGATGAGCCGTTCACAACAAATTTGTTGAATGTTAAATCATGATTAACATATTCTGATGTGACTTCTGATTGTGCCAACACGTTGAGGTCAGCATCTGTCACATA
>FLNY01003055.1_pt1 | contig 40296 bp, 32 predicted proteins | sample 1140381 | NCBI WGS metagenome assembly FLNY01 (sample SAMEA3878172, study PRJEB12797) | bioreactor metagenome | biome: Moose rumen | place: Sweden | collected 2011-10 | reverse complement strand
GCCTTTTTTTTCACTAAAATCGACGTTTTTCTCTCTTTTCAGGAAATAATGGAACATCCGTGCGTGGTTTGGTGATTTAAGACGGCGATTTCCGCCGTCCGTCCCCGTCTCTCACATTATGTGAGAAAACGCGATTTTTTCTCATCTCACGTGATTTCTCACGCTCCGGCGGCGATTTTCCCGTGTTTTCACCGCATGGGGATGTCGCCTCCACCCTGTCATTTCTCACCACTCCACCCCGTCTCCACATCATCCTCAACGCTCCGCCCCGACACATCACACCCCGTTTTCACTTACACCTTATATATTATATGCGTACAACTTTTCTTCGCACTTTTTATTCGTCATCAGAAAATAGATGATGATTATGTGATGGCGGACCCCTCGTTTTTCACTGTGTTTTCTCTCACCAACAGCATGGTTCGCCAGTTGTGGGTTCAGAACACCGACATTGTGTTGGTAGATACGGGTAGCTCATACGAAGGACTCTGCGATTATGTCAACGGCAGGTACATCAGCTACACTGAGGAGTATCCTATCACGATGAACCCCTTCGCCATCAACCGCGAGGAGTTGAACATCGAGAAGATTGGTTTTCTGAAGAACCTTGTCATGTTCATTTAGAAAGGAACCAATGGCAAGATAACCAAGACGGAAGACCATCTGATTGAGGATGTCATCACGGAGTATTTTGATGCTCACTTCCGCTTAAGAAAGGTCAAGGAACTCTCGTTCAACTCTTTCTATGAAACCACGCCATTGAAGGACGAGCCGTTAGACCAGGTGGAAGAGATATGCACCTAGTTCACGACGCTCGAACAGGCCATCAACACACAGTCCGAATACTTGAAGAATGTAGCAGAGCATGGCGGCTACGACAGCGAGTTCAACTTCATCTGCAATGAGTACAACGTTCAACAGACGATGGAGGAAGCCTTGGGTGAGTACCTTCGCAAGAATAAGCTGAAGTTTGAGAAGGTCAGTACAAGTGATGCAGATCTGACCAAGGCGAAGCAACTTCTGGAGGAATATGGGACAGCCCTGAAGAAGGCAGCGGATGCCGCCGACAAAGGAAATTCAGGTGAGACACCACCAACGACGGTGGTCATCCACGAGCAAGCCACCTTCATACGTTGAACAACCGCATGAGCCAGAGCCTCCAGAGCTGCCCACCACTACCAAGGGCTTGTTCGTCTATCTGTTGCTCCGTATGCCCTGGTACTATGTACAGAAGTTTTTCTCTTCACGGCATGGCAGATGGACAACACGAACCATCTTGTTCTCAATATATGGATTATTTCCATCTGCCTTACTTGTATTATGCCATGCACCGCCATGCCGATGGTCTCTAGATTGCTCAAGTCTGACGTCATGATGTCCGTCTCGTGGAGCGTAATGCCGCCCATGTCTATCGATTTTACATGGTGCAAACCGCTGACAGAACCTGTGCCGACGGCTCCACGACCGCCACTTCCCATCACTTCTCCATCGATGTTGTGGTCGAAATACTTACTATTGAGAACAACGCCAGGGGCACCTGTATCGAAGAACATATTACATTGCTCTCCGTCGATGGTGACGGTCACGATGGGAAGCCCGTCATTACGATGTATGGGAATCCGAGCCATGCTCACTTCGGGTTGTGCCTTGGGTGTGGGGGTGGCACTTCGAAGAGAAATATTCGATTGCAGCAAATCCGCCTTGACCACCATGTTGTCAGCATTAAAAAGAAATGTTGCCTCCGTGGTTGTGCTGTCGGATTCTGTCAAGATGTAATGAAAGTCAGCCCCGTACTATCCCGCTCTACATCCGACTGCTCCCACCCCGTTATGATGGGCATTTGTGCAATAATCTGTTTCAGCACTTTGCCTGCTATCAGCTGTTTGATATTGGTGAAATGGAACTCTGGTGCCAACAGTTCGTCTATGCCATCAGCCTTATGATTCTGTGCAGCAGTCAGAATGCGTTCAGCTAATGGTTGACATGTGTTAACGTCTTGACAATGCCCCGCCATTGCGACGAGGGTGACTAATGCGGTGAAGAAAGTTTTCTTGTTCATTGAAATTTGATAGTTTGTGCTATTTGAATAACGAGCCTTTGCTGAAAATGTTGTTTACAGCCTATTTCAAGACCTTACTTTGTTCAATATGACCATTCTCATAGCGTACCACTTTGATATATATGCCTCCCAGCGGATGGAGAATACGGACTCCACTGATGGTATAATAACAGACACTCTCTATTTTGTCAGAAAGAATTTGAGATAGAATCGCATTTTGAGTAGTATCTATTGAGCTATCGTAGGAAGTCTGTATGTTGTGAGTCCCAATGGTCGGATGATAGAACTTCCAACAGTTACTTCCTCCGTCAGGGTATCTTCCAACCGTTTCTTTTGATGAAAGAACGCCCGAAAGTATCTTATCCTTCCACCTTCCATCTGCTGATTGAAGAGCCAAGAAACTGTTATCGGCATTCTTAAGTTTGAACGGCAGATGTAGTTCGGATATAGACGGTTTGCCGTCGCACCATACCACCAAGTGACAACCTGGCTGAATGATAGTATTTACATCGCTTGCCGCATCGATTTGATAATTTGTCTTTCCATTCTCATCAATACTAAAGAGCCACTGGACCACATCAACAGGTTCTTGGCTTCGGTTGTAAAGTTCAATCCAGTCGGCCCGTTTGCCGTAGTCATTCACATAGATGTCGTTGGCAGCACTTATCTCATTGATACAGATGGGTGACACATCTTCTTCCGTCTTCTCGTATACTGCCGTGTATGTGCCACTCTTTGTGATTTGGCATTCCTTGTTATAACTCAGCCATTTGCCAGACTGGTCTCTCCAACCAACGAAGCGGTAACCATCGGCAACATCTGTTGAAATATGGGTAGGAGCGAAAAGTACACCTGAGAATTCCGCAAAAGGAATCTCCATGCCACAAACCTGAATTCGGGCAAATGGACTGTTAGTGCCTAAGTTCACGTCAATCTTATTTGAGAGAGAATAGGATTTCATCAGAGATTGTATGCGAGCCTCCCTGTGACTTTTCTCCCACATGGTCTGTTCCAGTTTACGATAAGTGGCAGTAGTATAGCGATTGTCAAATGCGAGGGCATCTTTTACCAAAGAGCAAATGCTGTCTGCAATGAACTGACATCGCTCTGGAGTGTATATACTTCCATGAAGGATGCTGTATGCCGCCACAAACTGTTGGCGGAATTTGCTGTTTTCTTTGAGATTGCGATAAAGATAGACTATTTCGTTGGCATCCAAATCTTCCACATTGTTTGTGTTTTCCCAGGTCAGGTCTTGGTCGAAGAACACGAAGTGGAACTTGCCATCATCCTGCGAACGATAGCCTTTCACATTATTGTTAGTCAGCACCCAGTCGCTGGTACCAGTGTAGCATATCGCAGCCATATAGCGCACAAATTCGTCGATGTCAAGTACCTCTGCCATACAGGCATATCCTTCGTCTGTATCAGCATAGTATGACAGTTGTATCATCCTGTCGAAAGCCTCACGGGTACCGCCTTTCTGATGATAACTTCCGCTACTATATTCAAAGCCGTCAATTTCGTCATCATCATAGCCATAGTTGGCAGCACCATGAAATCGGTTGCTCGGCTCCCGTACATTCATCATGGCTAAGTATTTGCCATTAATAAATACATGTACTGGCTGGAACTCTTGTGCATCGACATAGAATCCGCTTGTCGTCAGTACCTGTTGAGTGATACCATCTTTGATACGGGGACCACCATCAGTGCGATTGTTGTTGCCACCATTGCGAATCAGCAGTTGCTTATACTCTTGGTAGGGCTTTGTGGCAAAAGGTGATTTTGGGAAATGCCCCTTACCATCATATAGTTTCTTGGCTTGCACCTTAAACGAGGCTGGCTTGAAATGGCGGCTCCATCCGCCAGCCACTTCAAAACTCGTTTCTTGATTGATGACCATCTGCCCATCTGCTGTCAGATACTCGAAATTGACGGGACGCTCCCAATCCATGTTGAGGTTGGACTTGCCTGTAGCGCCTCGTCCTGTGATGCCGTTAGTGCCATCCACATAACAGCCAATCACGTTGTCATAGAGATTGCGTGGGTCGGTGGTGACTGCTACAATTGGCAGATAATACTCCCTGTCCTTGTAGATGTAAGTGCGTGTGACGACAGCGCTCGGAAGTTTGTCATCTGCGAACAAACGCAGTCGCAGCACAGTAGTCTTTGTGATGGAAAACCGTCCATTGGCACTTGTCATTCCATTGATAAGGGTTGGTGTGCTGCCATCCGTCGTGTAGCGTAGCGTTGTCCCATCGGGAATGGAAACATGCACTTCGAAGACCGATGTGAAGAGTCTGGAATCACTGTCAACCTCTGGTGCGGGTAAGGACTCATGTGCGAAATATCCCACATTGGCACTGCCTGGGGTAGGCATGCCACAATACTGCCACTCTTCTGCATCCAGACTTACCCTTGCATAACTACAGCGAGGCATTGACTCCGGGTAGGTGAATGACAATTCTACATCCTTTCCATTTCTCGACAGATATAGCGTGCCACCTTTCCTGTTCAACTTGAACCGCACCTGCCTTGTGGCATCAGGACCATATTCGCCATCAAGAGCGTTATGGTCGAAGAAAATGCACTTGTAGCTTCCCGGGCTTAAAGTTCCATAGCCAGTCAGCTTGTGTTTCTCCAATGTTCCTGCATCATCGCTGATATACCAGCCGTCCAACGAAACACCTGACGCGGTTGGATTATACAATTCAATCCAGCCGCCATAATTGTTTGAATGGTCAATAGTCTGGTCGATGTTGGCTACACAGATTTCCGTCACTATGAGCGTAGCGGAATTGCCACTGCCATTCTGTGCGTTAATGTGCAAGCCTACAGAAGCAAGAAATACAATACACCAAAGCCTTGTCTTTATGTTACTTCGCATACACTTTCACCCCATCTTTAATATAAATACCCTTTGTTTGTTTTGACCACAATCTTTGTCCTTGGAGGTCATACACTCGATTCCTAGTTTGAGAAGATGGGTGTATGTTACTTATCCCAGTGGTGTACTCATTATCATCCCAATGAATTGTGTATTTGCCATTTGACGGAGCTGGCAGGCCATTGAATGTAATAACATCCCTCCTGAGTGCTGAATTCCCGAAATTTACATGTGGTTCCAATTCCCAACCATACATCTTGTAGATGTCATCTCCGTTTTGGTAAAAGCAAATGTAGTCTCGGTGCGCATACCACCATTGGACATCCTCAATGATCAACCGACCGTCATCATAGTATGTGCATACCCTATAAGGCATGACTGATGCTTCGAAGGCTCCATCTATCCACCCAGAATCATGGGCATAGATTGGACCCGTGGTAATCTCCCTTGTGAGATATTCTCCCATGTCATATTCCATCCATAATGTTTGTGAGCATTCCACGTTCTCCATACTGCTAATCATGAAATGGTTAGTAAAGGAGCCGAAATCTTCTAACCACTGGTCGCGGATGGTGCCGTCAAGCTTCTTTACTATCAGCAACTTCTTCATCACACTTTCTCCTTTTCCCATGAACGACATATTTACAAGAGTGTCCTTAACCATCTCTATTTCCCATTCCATGCCGTTGAAGGTAGTGAAATGGTCGCCAGCGTTAAGATTGAAGTCAAAGGCAAGCGTCTCCTTGTCGTTCTCAAAATCGTAGATATACATTTGCTTGTCAGCCCATCTATAGCCATACTGTAGTTTTACAGGGTTATAGGTCTCTTTACGGAAACGATAGCTATTGTCAAAGATACGATAATACTCCATCCCGTTCTCTGCAGTCTCTGCGACACTATGGTACTCCATAATGGTTGGTTTCTCTTCCCCTTCTTCTAAAACGGCTATAGCCCAATAATGTTGAGCGTTCAGTTCAAATGAACTTAACGATAGCAGAACTGCAAAGACAGTCTTAATTACGAATTGCTGTTTCATACTGAATTTCCGTTAATGCATTTTATACCCTTTCTAATATAGATACCCCAAAGGGGGCAAAGACTGCATCGCAACAAGTATTTTTTTAACAATGCAGTCATCGGGTTTCCTACCATATCATTATTGACGACAGGCAACCAATCATTATTACAAATTACATCATAAAATGCAGGAACGACATAATAATAGAAGACGCTAATTTGAGGAGTTGGCAGAGACATGTACGAAATTCTTTATTCCGTACATCAAACAATGGCATGAGGTGGCTCCGGGAATGAACATCCTGGAGGTCGGATGCGGCGAGGGCGGCAATCTGCTGCCATTTGCAAAGGCCGGATGTAATGTGACTGGTGTGGATATAGCACCCGGAAGGATAGAGGAAGCCAGGAGATTCTTCAGGGAGAAACAGGCTAAGGGCAGGTTCATAGCCGAAGACTTCCTCAAAATCAAAGGTCTTAAACATCAGTACGACATTGTTATATGTCATGATGTCCTGGAACATGTATATGACAAGGATGTTTTACTGTCACATATTGGTTATTCCCTATAGAAGGGTGGCGTTATTTTCATGTCATTCCCTGCATGGCAGATGCCTTTTGGTGGGCACCAGCAAATATGCAGGAACAGGATTCTTTCGCAAATTCCATTCGTTCACCTTTTGCCCAGAGTTTTATATAAAGGCGTTATCAGACTGGCAGGAGAAAGCGATGTCTGCCTAAACGAATTGCTTGCCATAAGACGAACCAGAATTACGATTGAAGCATTTGAAAGGCTTGTAAGTCAGACAGATTTGACGATTCAAGACAGAACCCTATACTTCATCAACCCACATTACAAAGTCAAATTTGGACTTACGCCACGCAGGTTGACAACTCCATTTTCATCTATCCCTTATTTGAGAGATTTCCTCAGTTCAAGCTGTTTCTATATTTTGAGGTGTAGCGATTAGAAAGAAGAATGGTAAAGAACCCATGGGGGCAACTTTATCATTCTTCCTCACCTTAACCTACGGAAAAGAACACCCAGCCAAACTATTACCATGTGATTCTCAATCCGAATGGACATGTGAACATGAATGGGTGTTCTGTCCAGATGGTATGTGTATCACTGCCTGACGGGATAAACCAGTTGAATGTCGGTTCTACAAATAAGCTGGTATTTGGAGCAAGCCTATACTGTACACCTACGCCTATGCCTGTCTGCCACTGCAGTGTCGGGGTAAAGTGCTTGCTCTCAGAATAAGCACTCTGCCAGTTTGTAAGATAGTTGCTGCTCACCTTCCCATAAACAGGTATGTGCAGTGCAACACCCGCAGAGGTGTATGCCGACAGACGCTTGTAGTCAATCCAGTTATAGGAAACACGAAGCGGTATGCCAAGATAGTGAACCTTTTGTCTGTCAACTATCGAATAGCCGTTCTCTCCCATATAGAACCGTGATTTAAGGATCGAATACTGTAAGCCTGTTTCAATACTCCAGTTCCTGCCAAGAGATTTTGTCAATGAAATGCCAAACGTGATAGGCTTTTCATGATGCTCCTTCTGCTCAATCTCACCAGTGTTGTGTTCTGCAATCTCCATCAGCGCAAGCGTATCGGCCGGCATGTCGGAATAAGGTATTGAATTCAGATGGGTGGCATACTCTTCCCATGTGCTTACATGGTCGGGCAAAAAAACAGACGTGGCTTCCGGCTCGGGTAGTCGACTGTTGTCAACAGCTATAAGCTTGTAGGCACTCTGCGCCAATGCCGGACCGAGAGAACCTGCTGCGAGGAATTGCCACTTCTTTTTCTGCTTAGCAAGTTCCTCGGTGATATTTATCTCTGGAACAATTACTGGCTGGGTAATAGAATCCTTCTTTGTTGAGACAGTCGAATCCTCTACAGCTTCCGTTATCAGTACCTCATTGGTGATGTCTGTATTAGGCTTGACTCCTACGGAATCTGTATCAGGTATTGTAATCTGCATTTCTTCCTTATCGGTCAATGCTATTTCTTTTCTATGATGAGTGGAGATCTTGATTACGGGACTAAGGACAGAATTGTTGTCCTTCTCTGTAATGGTGTCTTTCCGCTCTGCTTGGATGTGTTCATTATTCGGCTTTGTTTGTCCACCACGTTCATCGACTTTTACGATTTCGTTCTGCCGTTTGCCTTCGTGATTGAAAATGAAATACCATATAGGCGCAATAAGAAACAAGACGGCAAGTATGCCAATAGCTTTATTGTCAAGGAGACGCTTCAAGACAACCTTTGCCCTTGCCAATTGCGATGAAGAACTGTGTGGTTTGATACCAAGCATTCCTGCTATCTCTTTATGAGAGAAGCCTTCGATGACAGATAGTCGCAAAATCTCACGATAACCTTCGGGCAGTTGGTTGATAAGTTCCAGCAGTTCTTTGTAGTTCAAGTCTGCATCGGGAGAAGACGCTGAATCAACAAATACAGCATCCTCTTCTTTGATAGAGGAAATGGGTAGGATATGAACCCTATCCCGCTGTTCAATATGCTTCAGTGATACATTCCTGACAATAGATGTTAGCCATTCATTGAATTTTGAGTTGTCCCTAAGACTGCCAATAGAAACAAATGCCAGGATAAACGCATCATGGACAAGGTCACTGGCCACAGCCCTGTCCTCCCTTATGATACTCATACAAATCCCCACCATCTGAGGATAGTATGTTCTGTATATTGTGTCGAGAGCATCTTGGTTTTTCTCCTTTGCTCTCCGAATTAAATTGTCTAAATCCATACAGTAAATGAGACCATCAAGAATAGCCTCATATATATAGATACGTTTTTATGGCGAAAGACTGCACGGGTATATCAACTTTTTCTGAACGTGATCAAACCTAAGGCTATTGCCATAGCGGTTCGCTCTCCCAACCACGAGGGAAGCCCATTGCGTTGATGTCAATGGACGGGTAGGAACTGAGTAGGGCATCAATCTTTGCCTTCATGTCGTTGTTCGGCGAAATGATGTTCAAGAAATACTTGATAATGCAAAGGTCAAAGTATATTCGAAGCGTATCGGTGGGCAAAGTTATCCAGTTGCCCGTCATACGGGTGGGAAGCATTGGACGTATGGTATTCTGCTTGTTCCATACACGGGCATGATGGCAACATGAGTTGCGGGTTAGAATATCCAGACTGGAGGATATGCATCAGAATATGTCTGCTTGAAGTGAACAATGAAATCTTCGCGTGAGCGGTAAAGTTCTATGGCTGAAAACGGAAAGCGATGTTGTCACAAACCATATTTCATTACACAAAAAAGCGAAACAAAAGGTTTCGCTTTTTGAGGAGAAATTCACTTGCACCTTACGTTATCAATCGTCTCGCTGGTCATCATTTCAGTTCTGACCTTTCGTGCACCTTTCCGTCGATGACCAGAAAACGTTTATCAAAACGCTCATGCGTGCGCTTCCACCTATCGTGCGACCAAAGCCAGAACTCAGGTGCACGTTGTATAGAATTCTCGAGCAAACGAAAATAAGCGTCAGTAATTTCAAACTCACGCATCTGCGCCGGTTCACGAGTGACGAGTTTGAACTCCGCCTCATAATATCCTCGTCTCACTCGTCTCACGTCAAGGTAGAAAACAGCCTGATTCAATTTTCTGGCTATACGTTCCGTACCAGACAACACGGCCGTATCATGATGCAGAAAGTCGCACCAATGATGAATATTCCACCAAAAAGGAGTCTGGTCAGCAATATATCCGACCAATGTCGGTCGTCCCTCACGTTTATAATACATGATTCTCCTCAGCGACTCATTCATAGGAATACACTCTGCTCCAAACCGTTGTCGTATGTGTAAGAAAAGTTTGTCGAAGTCAGGGTTTTCCAAAGGATGATACAACTGTCCGCACACCACGTCATTACCAATCCACAGTGGCATTGACGTTATCCATTCCCAATTACAGTAATGTCCGAGATAGACAGCACAAGACTGTCCCTCATTCGTACATTTCTCAAGTTCCTCAACACCTTTGAACACAATACGTAGCTTCATCTGCTCCTCACTCATAGTCATCAACTTTATCGTCTCCACAAGATAATCACAGAACCATCTATAGAAACCACGTTCGATAGCCTTATGCTCTTCCGGTTCACGTTCCGGGAACGATGTCACCACATTCAGCCACACCGTACGTCTACGATAATGCAGCACATGGAACACAAATAAAAAGATGACATCACTCAGCAAGTAAAGGACCCGTAACGGGAGCAGTGACAGCAAATACCAGAAAAAATATACAATATAATAGAGTAAACTTCTCATAAAAAAAACATTTATCCAATCTCGTCACAAGTCCACGTCGAGAAAACCATGCGCTGACGTCACCTTAACCGAGATAATCGCGGCAAAGGTACTTGAAAAAAACGAGAAATACAAGAAAGACGACGCAAGACGGTGACACGTCATAAACACAGGTCCAGGGCAGCATAGACATTACCATTTCTGACACCCGACAAAACGAGCAAAAAAGAAAAAAACAGACACATCCGCACATTATTCGTAAGTTTACGAAAAGAAATACGTCTCATTTTTGCGGGCATAACGAAAAAAAACTATTTTTGCACAGTCATGTCAATGCAGTCGAGTACGAAGGTGCCCCGTTTACCTGTACACGGCATATTGTAATGAACACGTCGCATAGCGGTATTATACAATCACAAATAAAAAAACAGAAACAAACAATGAAAAAAATCATCACGATTTTCTCCTTGGTACTCATCACAGTATCTGGATGTGCACAGAAGGACACAAAACCAGCAGCCAAAATGACGGAGTCAGAAATAGAAGCTGCTATCGCCCCTTTATACGACAAACTCAACAGCATCAAAGAGGATGATCCTGACGGCGACGCCAAGTGCAAAGAAATGACATTAGAGTTCGTCAAAGCCAACAAGAACGATGCCGGCAGCTATGCCGTCGTAAGAGTATTGTCATACGTCATGGACACAGAAGAGCTCATCAAGTTCATTGACTCCGACGAGTTTTACAGCAAAAACGAGGCCATAAGCCATAACAAAGAAATTTGGAAAGCCAAGATAGCCACCTCAGCAGGCAAGATGTTCAAGGACTTCGAGGCCACCTATGACGGCAAGACCACCAAGCTGTCCGACTATGTTGGAAAGGGCAAGTATGTCCTCGTTGACTTTTGGGCGAGCTGGTGTGGGCCATGCAGACAAGAGATACCAAACCTGATTAGCGTATACAACAAATACAAAGGAGACAAATTTGAAGTTCTTGGAGTTGCCACATGGGATGAGCCAGCTAAGACCCTCGAGGCTATAGAGAAGCTTGCCATTCCATACCCACAGATGCTCAACGCTCAGAAAGCCGGTAGTGACGCATACGGCATCTCAGGCATCCCACAGATTATCCTCTTCGGTCCTGACGGCACCATCATCAAGCGTGATCTTCGCGGTGACTCCATAGAGAAGACCGTAGCAGAGAATCTCAAATAAAGAGTACAGACATGACAAAACATAAAACGGCTGACCGCTGGTCAGCCGTTTTTGTTTACGATCATCTCGTGCGTGATTATCTCACGTTGACTTTCACAGTTCTTGTCTTCAGTCCCTTTCCGGACACTTTGATGACAGCCTCCCCTTTCTTTCCGTTCGACTGAACACCTATCACAAGCTGTCCGTGGAACGCCTTCATTACAGGCTTAGTAAACACCTCGAGAGAAGTAGCGTCACCATTGCATATACCCTTGAAGCGCGCAGCCCCGGAGACAGACACACTAATCTGGTTGTCAGCATCAGGACAGAGGTTGCCGTCCTTATCGACCACATTGACTGTGACGAACGTCATATCCTCGCCGTCAGCCACCAAATCACATATCTTGTCGTCCAAGTCGCCGGTCAACGTAACAGTCTCAGGCTTTCCCGCGGTCTTGACAACCTTCGTTCCCGCCTCTTTTCCATTCTCGTCATACACCACAACTTTAATCTCTCCCGGCTCATACTTCACATTATTCCACCTGAGTCGATATCGATCGATTGCAGGGTCAGACACATCAGTTATTCGTCCGTTCTTACCAGCTCCGGCCTTCACGTCAAGTCGTTTAGTGACACGTCCCTGAGACTTACCGTTGACAAACAGTTCCGCAGAAGGATAGTTCGTATAGCAATACACGGGCGTCGTTTGTCCCTCACGTCCGTTAAAAGTCCAGTGCGGCAACAAGTGTATAGTTCTCTCATCCTTATTCCATCGTGAGCGGTAGAGATAATAACGATCCTTTGGCAGTCCCGCCAAGTCGAAAATGCCGAAGTAGCTGGAGCGGCTTGGCCAATACTCATCATAAGGAGTCGGTTCGCCCAGGTAGTCAAAACCGGTCCACACAAATTCGCCTATCACCCATGGTTTCTCATCCTGCAGCAGCCAGTCATCCTCCGGTATGTTAGACCACCAGCAAGCCTCCACATCGTAGCTTGAGCATTGTCCGTCGTCATACGCCTTACCATCCGAACGAGCAACCGGGAACTTATATACGCCTCGGCTTGACACTGTTGACGCAGTCTCGCTGCCCAGCACGAATCCCTGTCCGAGGTTGTCATACGCCATCTGATAGAGATGCGTCCTGTAGTTCATACCCGGCACCTCAGCCACCTGAGCAAATCCCGTCTTCAGTGCATTGTCGATGCGGTCCATACCATTAGTCACAGGTCGTGATGAGTCATAACGCTTCACAATTTGCTGTAAGTGGCATAACATCTTAGCTCCGTCCTTCATTCCCTGCTCTGGTATCTCATTTCCCACGCTCCACATCACCACGCTCGGGTGCAATCTGTTGGCTCTCACGAGATTCTCGATGTCACGCTCATGCCATTCCTTATAGAAACGCGCGTACCCATTCTTACACTTCGGATACACCCACATGTCAAAGCTCTCAGCCATAACCATCATACCAAGCGAGTCACAGACCTGCATCTGCAATTGACTCGGCATATTATGAGCAGTTCTTATAGCGTCACATCCCATAGACTTCAGCAGTTTGACTTGTCTCACGATAGCAGCCTTATTGACCGCCGCACCGAGCATTCCGAGGTCATGATGCAGACACACTCCCTTAAACTTACGAGTCTGTCCGTTCAACTGGAAGCCCTTTTCCGCGTCGCAGCTTACAGTTCTGAATCCTATTCGGCTGACCTGCTTGTCGACCAATCCCTCTTTCTTGCCGTTCCTCATTCTGTACAAAGAAGTGGTAAGAGAGTACAGCCTTGGTGTCTCAGGAGTCCACAGGGTCACTCCGCTAATATCCATCACACCACTTGCCGTTCCGTCCTCACGTACCGACGCCAGCAGCGACGTGTGCGCCCCGTTCTCCATATCGACAGTGAACTCCACGGCATAGCTACCGTCCTGAGTGCCAACAGTCTTAGCCCTTAAGGCCTCGACAATGATATTACCTTTTATATCGAGGTCAAACACATTAGCTTCCACTCCCCACTGCTCAATGGCAGCCTTGTCAGTCTGTATCAGCGTGACAGGTCGGAACAGTCCCGCGCCAGGGTACCAACGGTTACTCTCCTCCATATTACGGAGTCTCACTGCGAGCACATTCGCCGTACCGTCTTTGTGGACGTAAGGAGTCACGTCAACATTGAAAGCGCTGTATCCATATTTCCACTCACCGGCTTTCTTTCCGTTGACATAGACCACAGGCTCAGCCATCGCTCCGTCGAAGTTCAGCAGCACACGCTTGCTGTCCTTGTCCACCACAAACGATGTCCTGTACCATCCAGAGCCAATCCAAGGTAAAGCACCGCTACGTCCAGTTTTCTCTGTTGCCTCCTTCTCACCGTTTTGCACGATAGCCACGGTCTGCTTATCAATTTCCTTATTGAAAGGGCCGCTGACAGCCCAGTCATGAGGTATCATCACAGACTCCCACTTCTTATCATCATACATGACAGTCGAAGGAGTCACGGAGTCCAGCATCTCCCCACGTGAGAAACGCCATCCGTCCCGAAGCACCGTCTCTTTACGCTGTGCTGCCACATCAACGGCAGAGACTGCCAATACGGCAACCCCAAACAATCTTAACAAATTATTATTCATTGTGATTCAGAAATATATTTTTCAAAGTCTTCTTGACAAAGATAGTCCCATTTGGCCGTACGTCCAAACAAAACGTTGTTTTTTTTGTCAGATACACGAATATGTGTTACCTTTGAGTCATGGAAAAGGGAAAACATTATTTAGAAAAGTTCCGTTATTGCCCAGCCTGCGGATCAAAGAATTTCAACATCAACGATTTCAAGTCAAAGCGTTGTTCCGATTGCGGTTTCACGTATTACTTCAACGCATCAGCAGCCACCGTAGCCATTATTGAGAACGAGGAAGGCGAGTTGCTGGTATGCAGACGAGCATGCGAGCCGGCGAAGGGCACATTAGACCTCATTGGCGGCTTTGTGGACCCGGGCGAGACCACAGAAGAGGCGATATCACGAGAGATAAGAGAGGAGACGGGTCTGGACATCTCCAAAATTGAAGGAGTGTCAAAGTCTGGACTGACATACCTGTTCTCAGAGCCCAACACATACAACTACAGCAATTTCGTCGTGCACACGACCGACACGTTCTTCCACATAGTGGTACCTTCCAGCTGTCAGATCACCCCATCAGATGATGTGGCAGAGACATTCTGGGTCAGGAGAGAGGACATCCGTCTCGATGCGTTCGGATTAGACTCCATACGAGAGGGCTTCAGGCGTTGGTTGTCCGCACACCACTGAGACGCGGCGCGACAACACTGATTGGGCACCAATCATATCACGAAAAGAAACGACGCATATTTATTGTTTCTCATCTAGAAACTTCACGATATTTCCTATCCGCACTCCCAATTTTTACTGTCCGAAACTCCTCTTTTTCCGTTGACACGAGACAACGGAAAAATGACTTCCGAAATTTTCTCGTGTTTTATTCGGCGTTCGAAATTCTTAGGTTAGGACGATGAAAAGTTAAGGTTAGAATTTTTAAATTCTCAGACCTGCGTATAGACTATATCCTAACCTAAGAATTTCAAAAAAGAGACATAAGATTTTTTAATACATTGTTTTAAGATTATCAACAAGTTAACCTTTTTCTAACAAAAAACAGGCATAGGAAATTTGGTTATTTCCCAAATTGTCCGTTTTCCCCATGTCTTTTATGACAATCAGCCGTTCCGTCAATGTCCGTAATTCACACAGACAAGGGCCGTAGTTTCTTGTCTTCCTGTCCATCAGTACAGACAGAGTGAGAGAGAAACATATGATCATTCTCACAGAATCACAGGTTTACGTGTACAGCATAAACACTACGCAGCCGGCAAAACAAAAAAATACCCTTATACATGTCAGTTATCTGTTAACCCTGACATGAACAAGGGTACTGAGCACACATGAGATGATTCATTCACTCATGTCGCCACATATCACGACGACGTATTCTATTAAGAAACGTACACACATCGTGTAACAGGTGTCATGTACATGACATAGTCATATTCACGTCATCGTCAGACTTACGCGTGCGGTCTTATTGTTTGTTAAACATAAAACCAGTCTTCATACCGCTGTAAGAGCTTGCGAGATTTGAGATAGCAGTCAACGTAGAGTTTGTTGAAGACGTTCCACCCATTGCGGTAGTAAGTGTTAGGAGCTTGCTTGAGTCAAAAGTCAGCGCCAACTGAGAAGAAGACAGTGTCACATAGGCAGTCAAGTTCATAAGACCAAGCTGGTCCTTCATCGTCAGAGTATTTGTTGACGAGTTATAAGTATATGTTCCGCTTATAGTCTTAGAGCCAAGAGTGATAGTACATGTGTTGCTTGATGTGAACACAAACTTCATTGAGCCGCTCTTGATACCGAACTTCTGATAATAAGGATTAATCTTAGAAACGATTGTCTGAGCTGCGACCACGCCACCAGCCTGAGCGAGCAGGTTAGAGCTTTCAAACTGAACAGTAGGCTCAGAATATGTCCAAGTGCCCACGATAGATGTTGACGTGCTTGTCGTACCAGTCAGCAATCCTATGACACCACTGATCAGTGAGCCGTTAGAGACAGCGGACAGAGCAGTGTTAGCCACGGAAGCCGCAGTGGAAGATGATGTGCTTGAAGACTGTGATGACATCAATGCGGAAGCCAAAGCAGCGCCTGTAGTCAAGGCTGAGTTAGAAGAAGATGATGTTGATGTGCTTCCTGTTGTACCACATCCACAGAGAGCCACACAGCCAGCGAGAGCTACAGATACAAGAGAAAAGAATGTCTTTTTCATATTATCATATTTTAGGAGAACTCCGTTCCCATTAATAAAAAACTTACCCACCGATATTCTCTCGCGCGACACACACTAGATATATGTCGTTCTAAGACGAATATGGAAAAAAAAGACCGGACATGAGTATCCTCAGAATAGGGATTCCGCAAACACACATAGTCCGGTCACATATTGTTCATACTGTCAGAGACAGCGTTTATATTACTTCAACAGATCGTCGAGAGCTGACTTGAAGTCGTCGTTGGCATCCTGTTCGTTGCTTGGCTTGTTAGCCTCACCATTGCCATTGTTCTGGCGCGCAGGTCGCTCGCGGCGGTCATGTCCGTTTCTACGCTCACCACCTTCTGGACGAGGGCGGCGCTCACGCTGAGGCCTCTCGACATAGTCAGCAGGCTTCTCGATGAGCACACGGTGAGAGAGTTTGAACTTACCAGTCTTAGGGTCAACCTCCATCAGCTTAACCTCTATGTCGTCACCCTCCTTTATGCCTGCATCCTCAACTGTATCGAGGCGCTTCCAGTCGATCTCAGAGATGTGAAGAAGTCCGTCCTTGCCTGGGAGGAACTCCACGAAGCATCCGTAAGGCATTATTGAGCGTACCTTACCTTTGTACACCTCACCGACCTCAGGTATAGCCACGATAGCCTTAATCTTAGCCAAAGCAGACTCGATGGCGGTCTTGTCCGGAGCAGAGATTTGCACCTTGCCCACTCCATCAATTTCCTCGATTGTGATAGTAGTCTTAGTATCCTCCTGCATCTGCTGGATGATCTTACCGCCAGGACCGATGATAGCACCGATAAATTCCTTAGGAACTGTGATCTGCTCAATTCTTGGTACATGAGGCTTGAGTTCAGCACGAGGCTCAGAGATAGTCTTCATCATCTCACCCATGATATGCTCACGTCCAGCCTTTGCCTGCATGAGAGCTTTCTCAAGAATCTCATAAGACAGACCGTCGCACTTGATATCCATCTGTGTAGCAGTCAGACCATTCTTTGTACCTGTAGTCTTGAAGTCCATATCACCGAGGTGATCCTCATCGCCGAGGATGTCAGATAGCACAGCATACTTCTCCTCACCCGGGTTCTTGATGAGACCCATGGCGATACCTGCCACCGGATTCTTGATTGGCACACCAGCGTCCATGAGGGCGAGTGTTCCGGCACATGTAGTAGCCATTGATGATGAGCCGTTAGACTCGAGGATGTCAGACACCACTCTCACAGTGTAAGGATAATCCTCAGGGATCTGTCCCTTGATACCACGCCATGCGAGGTGTCCGTGACCAATCTCACGACGTCCCACTCCACGTTGAGCCTTAGCCTCGCCTGTTGAGAATGGAGGAAAGTTATAGTGGAGGAGAAAACGCTGGTTGTAACGCTCCAAAGCGCCGTCCACCAGTTTCTCGTCGAGCTTAGTGCCGAGAGTACATGTTGACAGAGACTGGGTCTCACCACGTGTGAAGATTGCGCTTCCGTGTGGTCCAGGGAGTGGAGACACCTCACACCAGATAGGACGTATGTCAGTAGTCTTACGTCCGTCGAGACGTATACCCTCATCCAAGACGCAGCGACGCATAGCGTCACGCTCCACGTCATGATAATAACGGTCAATCAAGGCGTTCTTCTCCTCAAGCTCATCAGCATCCATGTCCGCGTGTGCCGCAGCATAAGCTTCCTTGTAGTCCTCACGGATCTTCTCGAAAGCCTCAGCGCGTGCATGCTTCTCGAGTCCCTGCTTAGTGACGTCATAAGCTGGCTGGTAGCACTTAGCCTCGATGTCAGCCTTGAGCTCGTCGTCGTTAACCTCATGGCAGTACTCACGCTTAACATCCGTGCCAAGCTCCTTCATGAGTTCTTTCTGTATGCGGCACTGTGGCTTGATAGCCTCATGAGCAGCCTTAAGAGCGTTGAGGAGGTCAATCTCAGTCACTTCCTTCATCTCACCCTCGACCATCATGATGTTCTCCTCAGTAGCGCCGACCATAAGATCCATGTCAGCAGACTTCAACTGTTCGAAAGTCGGATTTATAACAAACTCACCGTTGATACGCGCCACACGCACCTCAGAGATTGGTCCCTCAAATGGGATGTCTGAGGCAGCGAGAGCAGCTGATGCCGCAAATCCCGCAAGAGCGTCAGGCATATCCACGCCATCGGCTGAGAAAAGAATCACATTAACGTAAACCTCTGCATGGTAATTAGATGGGAACAATGGACGGAGAGCGCGGTCTACGAGACGGCAAGTAAGAATCTCCTCATCAGAAGCTTTTCCCTCACGTTTAGTGAAGCCACCAGGGAAGCGTCCTGCTGACGCATACTTCTCGCGATACTCCACCTGAAGCGGCATGAAATCTGTTCCAGGTACCGCATCTTTTGCTGCGCAAACAGTGGCCAGGAGCATAGTGTTACCCATACGGAGCATCACGGAACCATCGGCTTGTTTCGCTAATCTTCCTGTCTCAATGCTGATTTCGCGTCCATCAGGCAATGAGACTTTCTTTGTAATTACATTCATCTTAAAAAAATATATAAAACATCTAAAAATATTGTTTTCACCACATAAAAACGCACAAAGGTACTTAAACTTAATTAAATTCTTATTACTTTTGCGAAAAAATTAATTTACACGTGAACAAATTTAGCACTTTATTTATTGTCTCCGCCGTTTTATGCAGTTGCGATGACACACCTAAGTTCCACGTTGAGGGATTTATAGATGATGCCAAGGACTCAGTGCTGTATTTTGAGGCAAGCACGCTGGACGGAACACAAGCACTCGACTCTGTTCGTTTGGGCAAGGACGGAAAATTCTCTTTCGACGCTCCAGCCCCGACTGACTGCCCTGAGTTTTATGCGCTGAGAATCTCAAACAAAGTCATCAACTTCTCGATTGACTCGACAGAGACTGTCACTTTCTCGGCATCCTACCCGACTATGACAACGGACTACACAGTCAAGGGCTCACCCAACAGCTCTAAGATTAAGGAAATCAATGTTCTCAGATACGAACTGGAGAAGAAAATTATTGGCTTCGAGAAGAACGAGAGTATGTATCCCGGGGACATTCTCGACAGCATCAACACGTCAGTAAGCGCCTTCAAGGAACGCATGAAGTCTGACTTCATCTTCAAGGAGCCATCATCGGCGTACGCCTACTACGCAGTGTGTCAAAGCATCACGGACGTCAGGGGCACGTTCATGCTTTTCAATCCGGTATCAGACCGCAGCGACGTGAAATGTTACGCCACCGTAGCCACAGGATGGGACTACATCTATCCGGATGCGAAGAGAACCGAACAACTTTGTAACATGGCGATCAAAGGAATGGACAACACCGCCACTCCGAAGCAAAAGGTCATCGAGATTGACGACGACAAGATTACAGAGACCGGCATACTGAGTGTCAAGCTTCCTGACATCAACAGCAACGTAAAGGACATAAAGGATCTCAAGGGAAAGGTTGTCATGCTCGACTTTACCACATATGCGGGAAAAGGCTCGAGCGAGAGGATCCGTATTCTCCGTGAGATATACAACAAATATCACGACAAGGGATTTGAGATTTATCAGATCAGTCTTGACGAGGACATACATTTCTGGAAGTCATCAGTAGAATACCTTCCTTGGATTTGCGTGCACGAGACTGACGGTTCCGCCACCAAGACTTACGGAGTGCAGGCTTTACCTACTTACTTCATAATCAACAGAAACAACGAAGTGGAGGGACGAAGTGACATGATGGAAGGCACATTGGAGGAGCAGATCAAGAAACTGCTATAACAACACAGTGTCTGAAGCGACTTGACAGCTGACACGACAGAAGAGTCAGGACGACACACCACCACAAAAAGACAGACGCGGGACATGGTAAATGACCATGTCCCGCGTCTGTCTTTTCCGTCAGAGGATGTCATTACACAAATTCGTCACCGAACTTCATCTGAGCGTCAACGACAAATTTTCTGATCGCTTTCTTGTCATCCTTCTTGCATATCACCAACACATCGCCTTCCTCAACGACCATATAATCCTCCAGTCCCTGAATAACAGCCACATGGCCATTAGGCAATTTAACCACACAGTTCTTGCATCCGTACAACAACGACTGCGAGTCAATCACGACATTATTATCCTCATCCTTCGGCATGGCCTCGTGCACAGCGTTCCATGTACCCATATCCTGCCAGCCAAAATGGCACTGCAGCACATCCACGTTGTCGGACTTCTCCAACACGCTTTGCTCGACATTCAGATTAGGAACTTTCGAATATATGCTGTCCACATCTTCTTTTGAGATTATGTTCTCGGCGTAATCATCCGCAATAGACTCCAATACAGCCGTCAGCTCCAGGTTCTTGCCGTAAGCCGCCCTCAACAGTGTCGCAGCTCCCCAGGCGAACACACCCGTGTTCCACAGGAACTCACCACTCTCGTAGAACACGTTGGCGAAGTCTTTCTCAGGCTTCTCAGTGAAGCTTCTCACTTTGAATATATCATCTCCGATAGGATCTGACATCTGAATATATCCGAATTCCGTCTCTGGTCGTGTAGGCGGTATTCCCAATGTCAGCAGGCGAGCGTTTTTGCTCACATAGTCAAGAGCGTTGAGTACATCCCTCTCAAACTCTTCCTCATTACTGATAAGCTGGTCGGACGGGCTGACCACCATCACGGCAGTCCTGTCACGTCTACATATCTCGAGCGACGCCCAGGTCACGGGAGGTACGGTGTTACGTCTCATCGGCTCCAGCAGGAGATTGACATCCTTGATGCCCGGTAACTGTTCCCTCACAATCTTCTCGTACATAGAGTTGGTCACCACAAGTATATTGTCCTCGCTGATGAAACGCCTGAACCTCTCATACGTAGCCTGAAGCATGGACTGTCCCCTGTTCAATATATCTTGAAACTGTTTTGGTTTTTTAACGCGACTGGTCGGCCACAATCTCATCCCTACACCTCCAGCCAATATGACACAATAATAGTTACTGCTCATCGCACAATGTCTTTAATCGCCGCACGGCGGCATAATCTAATCCTGAAACAAACCACAAATCACCATCACATCTGCGAAGATGCTCCGGACATACCGTCTACGGTTCTTTTCTCTCTCTTAAGCCCTTTCACATCCACGTCAGACCGCACGTCAACTTGGTAGTGCATATTTCTCAGAGTCTTAACAATCATGACTGAATCCGTCTTTTCCGCATCGTAGGTCACCGAGATAACTTTATTAGCCTCATCCTTTGAGACTCTTCTCACGCCTTCAATTTCACGCAGTCCTTTTCTGACGGCAGCCTCATCCTCACTTCTCGCCACCTCCGGCGTTGTATTCAGCGTGATAACCCTCAGTTGTTTTGCGCAAAGAGTCACACAGCCAAGAACGACAGCCACAATTGCAATCATTTTCTTCCAGTTCATAATATGTCAATATAAATTCCACTCATTGCAAATGTAACTATCTTTTGTTAAACGCCAAATAAAAAGCTTCTTTTTTTCTGTCCTTCAAAGTTTGTCCGATCAGTCCTCTGACACTTATTGTACAGCAAATCTCACATAAACGTCCGCCACTCTCACAACGTCCCCATCATCGTTCACATATCTCATGCGTACCACATGCGAGTCGCCCTTGGCGCAGTTGGCCGGATGACATCCGTAACTCCAAGAAAACAGGTCATTCGACTCAATATACACATGTCCGCGTCCCCACGGTGCAGTATCACCATTCTCATCGTACCATGCGCCATACTCATCGGCAGCGGTGTTCTCACCCTCCATTCCGTTGGAGTTGACCGGCACGAGAGTCAGGTTCTCCTCATCGTACTCTCCCATATACTCCTTAAGTTTAGCGCGGCTGATGTTTATCTTTCCGCTTTGAGAATATCCTTTACTGAATGAACACGTGACGTTCACATCAAAAGAACCCACCATCACAGTATCTCTTATGCCGTTTCCTTTAGGCACAGGGTAAGAGGCGATGATTTCATCCAGGTAATTCTTTCTGTCCTCGAGCCACTCTTTCATGTTTTCAATCTCCTCATCGACGTCAAACACTTTTGTCTCCCCATTTTCCCACCAGTATGACTCTGTTTCCGTAATAGGCCATCTTTCAATCTCACGTCCGTACGCACCCTTACTCAATTCCTTCACGTACAGCATAGTCTCCGTCCACGGTTTGGTGAATATGCTGTCCGACAGCTCACTCCATCGGCTCTTGTAATCCTCGACGAAGTCACGGACATTGAACAAGTCAATAAAGAACTTAGAGATTTTATACTGCCCGTTCTGTCTCACCGGATTTGTTCCATAAATCAGTTCTGTGTGATCTGAGAAGAAAGTGTGCCCCGCGTACATATTACTCCAGTCGAAGTCATACCCGGCATCCCAATCCCACACAGGACCAAACACAAACTTACCATCTTTATCCTTGTACATATATATACTGCGCGGGGCGTCTATCTCCACATTATACAGATACTCATGCATCTGCAGCAGTCCGATGAAAGAGTTAACGTCAAGCATGGACTTCACCTTCTCATAATCGAGGCTCTTAATCGCTGACTCCAGCTTAGCGAATTCCTTTCTTATCGAGTCCACGCACTCCTTGGTAGGGTCTTTTGGATACTTGACACACAACGGCAAGTTATAGACCGAAGACCAGAAATTATTAGTGGCATCAGGACTGAGACTCGGTCCGTCGTCTTGGTCGAACGAGAGCATGACACCCTCATTCTCGTCAATGTTCACTCTATTCTTTTCCACTTCAATCTTTTCTGTCAACTGGTAAACGCCCACATACTCGCCATCGAGAAAAACCTCGACGTAACGTGTGTGGTTCGTATTAGGCATCTCCATCACGCGCGCCACCTCAAACGCGAATGTGTTCATAAGGTCCGTCACGTCCCTGTAGTTAGCCAGGAGGTTCCAGTCTTTCGCCTTAGACAGCCCGAGTATCTTACTCTTAGTGTCAAGCTTAAACTTATACGGTTTTTTCTCGTACCACTCCCACGAGCTGTTGCCTCGTCCTTTCACACGGGCCGTTCCACAGTAATCAGAATACTCACCCTTTCCGTCAATGCTAATCACGCAGTTCGCCCAGTTATCCTTATCGTATATTCCTACCATTCCCTCAGTGAATATATGCATGGTGAACACCTTATAATTATTATGTCCCTTGACGTCATCAGTCATCTTGTCCGCCCAACACACTGAGTCAATGTCGGCGACGCTGAGGGGAACAGATGTAACAGCTCCGTCCTGGCGGCTCATATAAATGTTGAGAGTCTCCCATTCATCAGAGAAATCAAGGTGACTCATGGTTTGAGTTGTAACAGGAGTTTTCCAGTTTACACCTTTATATGTATGAAACACGTTCATATAGTCTTGAGCCATCAGACATGGCAGAGACGCGACAGTCATAAACGCAAAGGCAAATATCTTTTTCATGATTATAAATTTATGATTATTTCAAGACGATTATATCCGGGAGATGACGCTAACATAACTAAGTTATGACAATGCCGTGAGTGTCACTTGACACCCGCAAAGTTAATATAATTGTCTGCCGGCTTGCGCTTTTTCACCGAATAAGTTATTTTTGCAAAAAATATTTGGACTATGTTACAAGAAATAGACGATTCTTTCGTCCCTATGCTTCAGAAAAAAATAGACAACCTCAACAAGCCGAAAGGTGCGTTGGGCACACTGGAGTCCTTGGCACTGCAAATAGGTCTGATCCAACACACTCTCACACCGTCTCTGACCAATCCGTGTCATGTGTTATTCGGAGGTGACCACGGAATAGAACACGAGCATGTCAGTGTCAGTCCTCGTGAGGTGACATGGCAACAAATGATAAACTTCGGACGCGGAGGAGGTGGAGTTAACATGTTCTGCCGCCAACACGGATTTGACCTTCACATAGTAGACGTCGGCGTGGACCACGACTTCGGTCCGATTAATCACGGACACATTATTAACAGGAAGATTGCTCACGGCACACGTGACTTCCTGTTTGGCCCCGCAATGACAATGGAAGAATACGAGCAGGCGCTCGCTGTAGGTGCCGAGATGACGGACAAGTGCCACGGCAAAGGATGCAACGTGATCAGCTTTGGCGAGATGGGCATAGCAAACACATCCCCATCAAGCATATGGATGCATCTGATGCTCGACATTCCTTTAGAAAAATGTGTTGGAGCCGGCTCTGGTCTGAACGATGAGGGCATACGTCACAAATATGACGTGCTAAAGTCATGCGTGGACAAATACCTGACAGCCATGAAGTCTCAGAACATATACAACGTGAAAAGGAAGGATTTCATATCCGCTATTCCATATTTCGGTGGCTATGAGATGGTGGCGGCGATTGGAGCCATGCTGAGAGCCGCCGAGCACAGGATGATAATACTTGTTGACGGTTTTATCATGACAGCATGCATGTTAGCAGCTTCGAAGATAGACAAAAACATCATGAGCTACGCTGTGTTTGGTCACTGCGGCGACGAGTCCGGACACAAGATGATGCTGGATGCTATGGGTGCTCACCCCCTGCTCTCCTTAGGTCTACGTCTTGGTGAGGGAACAGGTGCACTCTGCGCGTATCCTCTTCTTCAATCAGCCGTGAACATGCTAAACGAGATGGACAATTTCGAGCATGCGAACATCACAAAATACTTCTGACCATGAAACATTTCTCATATAGACTCATCGCCTCACTCTGTTTCTTCACGAGACTTCCCTTTTGGAGGATTACCAACGTGCCGGCGGAATACTACAAGCAAGTAGTTCCTTTATGGCCCGCAGCGGGATGGGTGACCGGTGGAGCGATGGCTGTGTCATACTTTTTGTTCCGTCTTATCTTCCCGACACCTTTCAGCCTATTGTCTGCGTTATGCGTACGCACACTAGTCACCGGAGCTTTACACGAGGACGGGTTCGCTGACTTCTGCGACGGATTCGGCGGCGGAAACAACCGCGAGCACATCTTAGACATCATGAAAGACTCACGGGTAGGCACATACGGAGTAATCGGACTGATTCTGTACTACCTACTCTTTTACAACACACTGACCGACATTGCAGAAATAGTGACACACGCGGACGTGACACTGCCTGTCATTATCTTCACTGCTGATGTTATGAGTAAAGCAGTCAGCAGCACATTGATATACAGTTTAGCGTACGCACGCACTGAGCAAAGCGCCAAGAACAGACTTGTCTATTGCGAGTCAAGTCTGACGGACAAATTAATGACTACATGCCTAAGCGTCATACCATGCGTCATCCTGTACGCACTGTGTACCACTCTGCCATTAGTGACACTGGGTCTCTCCGTCCTGGCGGCATGTGTAGTGCGCTCCATACTTGTCCATCACATGCGTCGTCGTATACAAGGATATACTGGGGACTGTTGTGGAGCCACGTTCATAATATGTGAGCTATCCATGTATGCCACAACCCTTGCGTGCGTCCACATGACATGCAATTGACCAAGTCATCATCACGCCAACATAACTTCATAGCACGATTAAAAATGATTCTGATATTCGGAGGAACGACTGAAGGACGTATCGCTGCCGAGACTTGTGACACGGCAGGAAAACCCTTCTACTATAGCACTAAGGGAGAGACGCAGGAGATAAACCTGATTAACGGACTACGTCTGACCGGAGCGATGACCTCAAGCGAGATCGCCACGTTTTGCGTCGCCAATGACATACGGTGCGTCATTGACGCCGCTCATCCCTTTGCGGAGAACCTCCACAAATCGTTGGCGGAGGCAGAACGTACCTGCCAAGAGCTTAACCACAAAATTACAGTGATAAGGATGATGCGTTCATTCGCTAAAACCGATGTGCGAGCGATATGGTGCGACACATATAGTGATGCCGTGAAGAAAATGGAAGACAGTGGAGTGAAACGCCTATTAGCTCTCACCGGCGTAAACACTATGGAAAAACTTAAACTGTTTTGGAGCAGACACGTCACATTCTTCAGGATATTAAACAGGAAAGAGAGCATTGACATAGCAAAGAAGCTGTGTTTCCCTTCAGAAAACATCATATTCTTCAATGATGACGTAACGCTCCCGACTACAGAGGATGAGAGCGAGCTGATGAGGAGACTGAATGTTGACGCAATAATCACAAAAGAATCAGGCGAAAGCGGCGGCTTCCGTACAAAAGTCGAAGCGGCGGCACAATCAGGAATCATGACATTCGTCATCAGACGTCCATCACCTCCCGACAGTTTTGTGCAAGTGACCGGAAGACACACTCTCAGACGAGCCATAGAGCATTACCTGCCGGACTTCTTCCCACTTCGTACCGGTCTAACGACAGGCGCCTGCGCCACCGCTGCCACAAAGGCCGCCTTACTGGCATTACTCTCATCTGACACATCGGAGTCCGTAAGCTTCGCCCTTCCTGACGGCGAGACTCTCACGATACCGATTCTCAGCACAACGACAGGTCCGTCATATGCTGAGTCCGCAGTCAAGAAAGAGTCCGGCGACGACCCCGACGTAACCAACGGATGCATCATACGCTCCAGAGTGAGTCGGGGCACACACGGCATACGTTTCCTTCAAGGAACAGGAGTAGGGACAGTCACCTTACCCGGATTAGGGATAGAGGTGGGAGAACCAGCCATCAACACCACACCTCGCAAGATGATCACAGAAGCCATCAGGGAATTGTCCGATGAAGACTTCGACATCACCATCTCCGTCGAGGATGGTGAGAATCTGGCCAAACACACGTTTAACCCGAGGGTAGGAGTAATCGGAGGCATCAGCATAATCGGCACGTCAGGTATAATACATCCTCTAAGCAACGAGGCATTCAAGGACAGCATAAAACGTGAGATTGAAGTAGCCAAGGCCATCGGCTGCAAGGAGATAGCCTTCACTTCTGGCAAGAAGAGTGAGGACATACTACGTGAAAGCAAGGACATCCGTTGCATCCATCACGGCAACTTCATCGGGGAGACCTTAAAATATGCATTCGACCAGGGATTCAGGGACGTCACACTGGCTATCATGATTGGCAAAGCCGTCAAGCTGGCAGAAGGGCATCTTGACACTCACTCACATAAGGCCACCATGAACAAGTCGTTCATGAAAGAGACCGCCTTGAGTCACGGATGTTCACAAGCAGCCTGCGACGTTATTGATGGCATCACACTGGCGAGAGAACTCTGGAGCCGTCTAGAGAAAGACGACCTGCGTCTGTTCATTGACGCCATCACACAGAAGTGCCGACGTCACTGTGAGACTGTGTTTCCCGAAGGTAACTTAACTGTAGTCGTAATAAAAGAAAGATAAATATCATGAACTCTTTTCTCATTGGTGCAGCCACGTCCAACAGTGGTAAGACGACGGTCTCCATCGGACTGATGCGGGCGTTGCGAAAAAGAGGGCTGACGGTTCAGCCTTACAAATGCGGACCCGACTATATCGACACAAAATTTCACACGATAGCCTGCGGCAACGAGTCTGTCAATCTTGACACATGGCTATCGTCCAAAGAGCACGTGAGACACGTGTTCCATAAATACGGCAAGGACGCGGACATGAGAGTCGTGGAGGGAGTCATGGGACTTTATGACGGATATGACAGATATAACGGAAGCAGCGGAGATATCGCCACGCTACTCGACATTCCCGTCATATTGGTAATAAACGCCAAGTCCGTAGCCTACTCCGTCGCCCCCCTCATCTACGGTTTCAGCAACTTCTCCGTCAACGGCTCACACGTGAAGATAGCGGGAGTGATTTTCAATATGGTAAGCTCCGACAACCACTATCACCACCTTAAATCAGCCTGCGACGATGCGGGTATACCTTGCCTCGGGTACATCAGTAATAATCCCAAGCTGTCCATCCCTGGCCGCCATCTTGGTTTGTCAACTGATGAACTCGACAAAATGGAAGAACTGATAGAATTGTGCTCCGAGGAGATAGAAAAGCACGTTGACATGACAATGCTCATAAGGTCTGTGTATGACGAGACATCACTTCGGAAACAAGCTAAGGCGGAGACACATTTCTTCCAGCTGAATAAGATATGTGAGAAAAGAATAGCCATAGCAAGAGACGAGGCATTCAACTTCACCTACAGGGCAAACATCGACGCATTGGCAAAAAACGCTGAGATAGTGTACTTCTCACCGCTCGCAGACCAGCGCATTCCAGCCTGCGACTGGCTTTATCTGCCAGGGGGATATCCTGAACTTTACGCGGAAAGACTATACGACAACAAGACAATGCGCGACAGCATAAAGGAGTACGCGGAGCACGGAGGACACATATACGCCGAGTGTGGCGGACTGATGTATCTGTCGAAATCCATTGAGGTGGTCGATGATGTCAGCGGTTCCTGTAAGAACTATGACATGTGCGGTGTCCTGCCCATAGAGACGACCATGGAAGGTGCGCGTCTACACCTTGGCTATCGCATGCTGAAACAGAACGGACGAGTGATGAGAGGACATGAGTTCCATTATTCTAAGGTGAAAGAGTCAGACTCTTACCCGAGGGAACTCGTGATAGAACACTGTCAATACACATCAAAAGGAGCACCTGCCGACACTTGCCTATACAGATACCGTAACGTCGTGGCAGGATACACACATTGGTACTGGGGTGACATCTGACACATCACAATGACATCAACAACACATAAACACGAAATAAAACGTCAGCAAATTACGCACATCACTCGCAGTTTTTCACATCCAGTCATCTGTATCTCGTTAATTGTTACTATCTTTGCGGAAAATTCACAATGTATAAAACAGTATTATGCAGATGAAACGGTCTATAGTCGCACTGCTCACAATGATATGCGCGATTATGTCATCATACGCTCAGATGACATTCGGAAACTCCGGACTTGTCAACATTCCTACGGCAGACATGAAAGATGAGGGCACGTTCCTTGGAGGAGCGACATTCTTGCCCAAGCATTATATGTCAAGCACATCCTTCGGATATGTCACTGGAATCTATTACTTCGGCTTCACACCGTTCGACTGGGTGGAACTGACCTTAAGACAGACGTTACTGAAAGCCCATAAATTGTCTGACGAAGGAGTGGGCGGTATCGGATACTACCAGCAAGACAGGTCATATTCAGTAAGACTACGACCGCTGAAAGAGAAAGACGGGAAATGGTGGCCGAACATTGTAATCGGAACAAATGACCCGTGGAGCGACAACGGAGGAAGCTATTACTCATGCATTTATGGCGTGGTCACCAAACATGTGAAATTCGACAAGGCGGGTGACCTCGGACTGACAGCCGGATATTTCCACAAGCTGCATGACAGATTTGGAGAGAACAAGGCATTTGACGGCGTGTTTGGCGGAGTGTCCTTCACTCCGAGATTCTGGGACAAGATGACTATAGCGGCTGACTACGACACGCACGGTGTCAACCTCGGCGTCAACGTGTGCCTTTTCAATCATTGGAACATCTTGGGATATGGACGTGACCTTTCCAAATTCGGTTTTGGCATGAGTTACCAGTATACTATTGACTGGTAAGGTGTACGCTCATGACACTTTATTATCAGACAAGTATCTAACCACAAGATGACTCATAACATAGCACGGGAATGAGATTACTTATAGATATCGGAAACACATCCGCTAAGATTGCGGTGTGCCAGGGAGAGGATATCATACATTTTGAGAGACGCGAGGAGAACTGGGGCTCTCTGTTCGACAGAATCACCGACAAATTTTCCATAAACAGTTGTACCGTGTCAAACGTGGCAAGAATCGACAACGACCTGCTTATCACGCTTGAGAGACAAGTATTCCCGGTAACGTGGCTAACATACAAAACAGAATGTCCCGTGAAACGGGAATGTGTGGCTCCAAACGGACTGGGAGCGGACAGATGGGCAGCGGACATCGGCGCCATGTCTTTACTACGCAAGAAGGCAGCCATGTCGGAAGATGGCAAATGGGACATGCCTACCCTATTAGTCATCGACGCCGGCACATGTATCACTTATGACCTTATAGCTCCTGACGGACATTTCATAGGAGGCAACATATCACCAGGTGTGGAACTCAGACTGAAGTCCATGCACGAGCACACGGCTCTGCTGCCACTCATACACTCAAATGGAGAGACTCCATTCATGGGATATGACACGGAGACAGCAATGCGCAGCGGCGCTGTCATAGGAGCGGAACTGGAGATAGAGGGATTCGTGCGGCGTACTCTGGAACTTTATGACGACGCACAGATTTTCATAACCGGAGGAGACCATTTCAACTTCTCGGACGACATTCTCAAAAGAGTCAACATTGAACCAATGTTGGTTTTCAAAGGGTTAATGTGTATTCCAAACTAAAGCAAGAGGATAAGAATCAAATATGCAAAAGAACAACTCGTCAGCAGTAATGAGTATAGAGATAATGGACACGACATTACGCGATGGTGAACAGACCAACGGCGTAAGTTTCGTGCCTCATGAGAAGCTTATGATGGCAAGGATGCTGCTTCAGCAGGTCAACGTCGACCGTGTTGAGGTGGCAAGCGCCAGAGTGTCGGACGGTGAGAAGGAGGCCGTGACCATGATTTGCCGATGGGCAAAACAAGCGGGATGTCTGGAAAAGATAGAGGTTCTCGGTTTCGTGGACGGAAAAACATCACTCGATTGGATTAACGAGACTGGATGCAGAAACATCAACTTGCTGTGCAAAGGATCTGAGAAACACTGCACATACCAGCTGAAGAAGACACTGGATGAACATATACGAGACATAAAAAAAAGCATCGAATATGCCAAGGAGCTGGGTATCGGAGTGAACGTGTATCTTGAGGACTGGTCGAACGGCATGAACGACTCTCCCGAGTATGTCTTCGCTTTTGTCGACGCATTACGAGACAGCGGTATCAAACGGTTCATGCTGCCTGACACACTTGGCATACTGAACCCGATACTCACCGCTAAGTACATCAAGGAAATGACAAGCAGATACCCAGAGCTGCACTTTGATTTCCACGCACATAACGACTATGACTTGGCTACCAGCAACGTGATGGCAGCTGCCATGAACGGATGTACTGGAATACACACTGCCGTCAACGGACTCGGCGAACGGGCGGGCAACGCACCTCTGTCAAGTGTCGTGGCTATACTGAGAGACCAGTGCCATATCAACACTAACATAGACGAGGCCACGCTGAACGAGGTAAGCCGAATGGTCGAGAATCTCTCCGGCATCGCAGTGCCGCCAAACAAGCCTATCATCGGAGAGTCCGTGTTCACACAGGTGGCAGGAGTACACGCCGATGGTGACAACAAACATAGCCTGTACTGCAACGCACTGTTGCCGGAACGCTTCGGACGCAAGAGAGCGTACGCACTCGGAAAGAACTCCGGCAAGGCGAACATCCTGAAAAACCTTGAGGAGCTAGGACTCGAACTGACACCTGAGCAGACAAGAAGGGTGACAGACAGAATCATTGAACTGGGAGACAAAAAACAGCTTGTCACTCAGGAGGACTTACCTTATATCGTCAGCGACGTGCTCAAACACACCACACCTGACGACAAGGTCAAGCTCGTCAGCTACATGGTGACTACTGCGTATGGGCTGAAGCCTATGGCCAGTGTGAAACTGGACGTGAATGGTGAGGTCTATGAGGAGAGCGCCATGGGAGACGGTATGTATGACGCCTTTGTTAGAGCGTGCAGACATATCTATAAGGATAAGCTTCAGCGCACATTCCCATGGCTGACAAACTATCAGGTGAGCATTCCGCCCGGCGGACGTACCGACGCCCTGGTGCAGACAACGATCTCATGGACGTATAATGAGCACAGCTATCGTACACGCGCTCTTGACGCCGACCAAACAGAGGCCGCCATCAAAGCTACTGTCAAGATGCTCAATCTGATAGAAAACGACAATCTCAAATAATCACAAAAACAATACGATACACAAATGGCTGTCTGCGATGCAATTCGCAAGCAGCCATTTGTGTCTAATCATCACATCTCATAAGTCAGATGCCCCACTTGGCTGTACGGGACAGGATACGACTGATACGTTCCCACACTCTTAATATGACATAGCCGCCGCGCTCCCCATGGAGCAGTTTCATCCAATATGAAAACCAAGAAGAAGAAGAATCAGGTACAGGCGAATCCCGTTCAAACATCACCACAGACGAGGACGGACAACGGGCATATACACAGACAAGACTGGAATTGCAAGGAAAGAGGAAGTCAACATACCAAAAGAAACACCTCGCTATTCTGAATTGTTCGGTGACGAATCCGTCACTGACTCAGAGTCCACAGACACGGAGGCCTATTACCCACGTCACACCTTACGGGGTACCCTTCGTTTTCCCATACGACACTCAGCTATCATGATAAAAACAGGAGGAATAAAGGACAATTTGCAGTGTGACGAAATTTCCTATGCCCGCGTTCCGTCAAAAATAGGTTAACTTGCTGATAATCTTAAAACAAGGTTACTAAAAATCTAAGGTGTCTTTTTTGAAATTCTCAGGTTAGGATATACACAACAAACAGGTCTGAGAATTTAAAAATCCCAACCTGAACTTTTCAACGTCCTAACCTAAGAATTTCAGACGCCGAATAAGCCACGAGAAAAAACTGAAAGTCATTTTTTCGCTGACACGTGTCAACGAAAAAAGAGGAGTTTTGAACAGCAAAATTTGGTGGTACGGATAGGAAATCTGGTAAATGCGATCTATCTCTGAATGTAACAAAAAATCCTATCCGCAACGCAGTTCATACTGACATCGCGGATAGGATTGACTTTCTTCTTGAAGTTTTACTGTCAGAAATAACAAATTATCAAGTCACACGTTTCTAACCAGACCAACTCCAACGATAATTGATGAAATATGATTATCTTTGTGATGTTTTTAGCATCATTAAATTCTAAACGAATAAACTATGAAAGAGATTTATCTTGCAGGAGGATGTTTTTGGGGTACAGAGCATTTCTTCAAACAAATTGACGGAGTGATAAAGACTGATGTCGGCTTTGCCAATGGACATACCAATAATCCGACATATAAGGAGGTTTACACTGACACGACAGGATTTGCAGAGACTGTTCACGTGGTCTATGATCCTGAGACAGTCGGATTGCGCTTTCTGCTTAAGATGTTCTTCAAGGCTATCGACCCGACAAGCCTCAACAAACAAGGACATGACGAGGGCACTCGCTACCGTACTGGCATATACTACACAGACGAGAATGATAAAGACATCATCGAGGAGGTATACCAGGCTGAGCAGGCAAAATACGAAGACGAGATAGTCGTGGAAAAACAGCCTCTCAACAATTTCTACACCGCCGAGGAATATCACCAGGACTACCTCGACAAAAATCCGGACGGATACTGTCATCTGCCTCTCGAGTTATTTAAATTCGCAAGGGAATCGAAGCCTCAGAGGGATTAAGAAATAGTTTTCAGCAAACACATCATTTAAGGAGTCGTGACATATTTTGGTGAATTGATTTCCATTGGCGTGGCGTTCTCATGGACTGCTACCGCACTGTTAAGTGAATTAGGCAGCAAACGACTGGGTAACCTCACACTGAATGTGCTGCGTATGTCGTTGACACTGCTGTTCTCCGTAATCCTCATCTGGTATGCCACCGGAAGTCCACTTCCGCCCATAGGGTCTGCGGAAGCTTGCGGATGGATGTTTCTGTCAGGCATTGTGGGTTATGTGATAGGCGACTTCTGCCTCTTCCAGTGCTACATCATCATCGGTTCACGCTACGGACAATTGTTCATGACACTAGCTCCATTGGCAGCAGCCTTGATGGCATGGTTCACGCTGGGTCAGCAGATGTCCACTATGAGCGTGACAGCAATGCTCATCACCCTCTCAGGCATCGGAATCTCCGTCTTGGGACGCGGCGAACGTCATCGTATATCTCTCAAACTACCACTTAACGGGGTCCTCTTGGCAGTTGGCGCCGCCTTATGCCAAGGCGTTGGCTTAGTGCTCAGCAAGATTGGCATGGACCATTATAATACGGACTCGATGCCAGAATGGCTGATACCCTTCAGCGCCAATTTCATAAGATGTATAGCCGGCATTATAGGCTTCAGCCTCATGCTGTATCTCCGTGACGGCTTCAAGCCTCTATGTGAGGCACTCCATGACCACAAGGGAATGACTGTAGCTACAGCCACTACCATCTTTGGCCCGTTCGTTGGAGTGGGCTTCTCACTGATGGCAGTGCAACACACCAGCGCTGGCATTGCCTCCACACTGATGGCTCTGACACCCATAATAATCATACTGCCCTCTTACTGGCTGTTCAAACAAAAAATCACATGGCGTACCGTACTCGGCGCCGTCATCTCAGTCTTCGGGGTCAGCCTGTTCTTCTTAGGTTGAACGTATCACCTTCTCTTTCTCGCTAGACAGGCCTTCAAACGCTTGTACCCTTCAGCACCAAGAATCGTCAGCCCACCATACTGACATGTCTTTGCCAGCCCGAACAGAACGGTCCACAACACAGCTTTTGCGGCAGCACTGATAGGCAACATCATCTGAGCAAAAGACAGGATATACAATGGTATGCAACATAACAAGACGATTACACCAGTCCTGAAAGACAACATCTGCAACCACATCTTCACCCTGCGCAAAGCACCATATCTTTCCTCTTTATTCTCACTCATTCCCATCACTCTTTTTATCCATATCAATAATACTCACTATTCACCACTCTCCCAAATGCTCATCTGCCATCACAGAGACATACGAGGGTCAAGGTGTTAGCAAGAGACCATCACTGTCATGAAAGAAAATAGTCCATCCCGGCCCGATTAAAGCAGGAATGGACTATTCTCATTGTTCTTTGATGTTGTCTCAGCCTCAACATATCATTTTGTAAGACTTCGACAAAGCCTCTTAAGAATCCCGCTTAGTCTCTTCTGAAGATATCACGAGTATATACTTTATTAATGACATCATCAAGACATGTGTCATATCTGTTCGCGACAATGGCGTCAGACTCACTTTTGAACTTTGCGAGGTCATTAACTATCTTACTTCCAAAGAACGTTGTTCCATCCTCCAAAGTAGGCTCAAAAATAATCACCTCGGCACCCTTTGCCTTGATACGTTTCATGATGCCTTGAATGGCAGACTGACGGAAGTTGTCAGAATTACTCTTCATGGTCAGTCGATATAATCCGATGACACATTTCTTCTCCTCACTGACACTATATTGTCCTTTAGCTCCGTAGTCGTAATAACCCGCCTTTCTCAATATCCTGTCTGCAATAAAATCCTTCCTGGTTCTGTTACTCTCCACAATGGCAGACATCATGTTCTGTGGCACATCCTGATAGTTGGCCAACAACTGCTTAGTATCCTTCGGGAGACAGTATCCGCCATAGCCAAAGGATGGATTATTATAGTGCGTGCCTATACGCGGGTCAAGTCCAACACCCTGTATGATTGCCTGAGTGTCAAGTCCTTTAACCTCCGCATAAGTATCAAGTTCGTTAAAGTAACTGACACGTAAAGCAAGATAAGTATTCGCAAACAGTTTGACAGCCTCAGCTTCCTTCATACCCATGAAGAGCGTGTCAATATTCTCTTTGATCGCACCTTCCTTCAAGAGATCCGCAAATACTCGCGCAGCACTCTCTAAATAAGGAATATCCGCTATCTTTCTTATCGCAGCATTCTCATCATTGAAATCCTCGTGATTAATAATTTTAGGATAACCAACGATAATCCTGCTTGGATATAAGTTGTCATACAACGCTTTGCTCTCACGCAAAAACTCAGGAGAGAACAAAAGGTTAAACTTCTTGACTCCCTTTGCGGCGTATTTGACGTACAAACTTCTCGTGTATCCTACAGGAATAGTACTTTTTATCACCATTACCGCATCCGGATTTACCTCAAGCACCAAGTCTATGACTTCCTCCACATGGCTTGTGTCAAAATAGTTTTTTACAGGATCATAGTTTGTTGGTGCGGCAATAACCACAAAGTCGGCGTCACGATAAGCGGAAGAACCATCCAATGTCGCACGCAGATTAAGATTTTTCTCTGACAGATATTTCTCAATATAGTCATCCTGTATTGGCGACACACCATTGTTTATCTTGTTTACCTTATCCTCTATTACATCAACAGCCACCACCTCATGATGTTGAGCAAGAAGAGTCGCTATACTCAGACCGACATAACCAGTTCCGGCAACTGCTATTCTTATTTTATCAAATTCTCTCATAATCGTATATTATCCAAAATAACAAAAAGAGTGAATCTCTACACACCAGATTATACATCTGACTAGAAATAACTCTCAATTTTCTCTTTTAAAAAACAATACGGGAACTTCAACGCAGCTTCCGCATATCGTATTCGTGTATGAGGTTCTTTGTACATTCTATATATGAAACGTACATTGAGTTTGTTCATCCACTCCGGATAATAATCGTGTGCCCCATTAATCGCATACTGATGAACAAATCCGCCACAAGTGAACCCTATCCCTCGGAAACCAACATCACGACACATCAACAAAAATTTCTCCTGCATCTTCGCTCCCATGCCTACTATCAGAAAATCAGGATTACAATCAACCACCTTCTTCGCAGCCTTAAGCATATCTTCATCACTTTCAAAGAAACCGTTTCTGCAACCTGTCCATTTTATATTGTCATATTCTTTTGACAACTTGTCCAACGCAACATCGAGAATTTCCTGTCTCGTAGCAACCACACAAACCTTTTTGTTATTCCGATTGGCATTATTAAACAATTCTGGAGCCAATGACGTCATATCGAAACTTCTTCTACTAACAAGATGATGGTACAACAACAATATTGCCCCCACAAACAAAGAACCATCAGCGAAAATACCATCAAACGGCGCAAACAATTCCTTATTCTTTATCGCTAACAAGTATGAAACAGGATTCAAAAATGTATATATTCTCCCTTTCATGGAGAATATTTCCTCCAAACTATATAGCTCCGTAGCAATAACCTTACGTACTAAAGGAGATTTTACAGACATTTAATTAACGAGAATTTCTACAAATCAATTACACTAAACAATATAAGACATCATCACTCCACCTTTCCAGCCAAAGATAATGCTATTCTGTATGGAAAAGAATTAGTCCATCTCAAATAACGCCAAACAGAACTACAACCGGCTATAGGTAAGAGAAGCATCAAACGGCGAAATCGACTCTTGTGTAAATCAATACGATGTTTCCATTTCTTATCTGTCTTCGGCCGAAAATATCCCGTATTAAAAGTTGTATCAAATAAAATTTGTAACATTCTTTGGGATTTATTCATTTTCGACTTGTCACAGCAAACAATCCTATTATTTGGCATGCCTAGAAAATCCACAAATATATTAGACACTATCTGCCAATGCCCAACAGCATCATAGTTACTAAGTTTAACTTGTAAATCCGACTCTTGTATTTTATCCCTATAATGATGTGTCAACATCATTACATCACATAACTGTCTCAGACTGATACCACTTTCCTCAAAATGATGCCACATGTGTCGAAAAACAAAAAACAAGTTGAAAAGCGGGGTTGGGACACGTACCTCATAATTGGATATCATGATTTTCTCTTGTTTTTCACTCAACATCTCTAAAGTCCACTTCTGAAAACGTTTATTCTCAATTGGATTTGCCATATTCGAGAAATGCCTATGCAATTCTACTGTCACCCCTTTGTACATAGAATTAAAATGCAAGAATGACTCCTTTTTCCTTTTGGAGATCTCATCCTCGACACTCATCATGTAAACCTTGGCAGATTCATACTCATCAGAAGAGAAATAGATATCTATATCACCGCACTGTCTAAGTTCCGGTTCTGGATATAACTTCGCCAAACTTTGTCCCTTCATTAATATTGGCGATAGACCTTTTGACTTAAATATGTCAAACAATTCTACGACAAGCTTATTGTGCTCTTCGTGAATCCTCGCATTTTCCGCAAGTATAGCTTTCATTTCATCCGCTATATCATGAGGAATACTGTCAGCGTCTTTATGACGTAAGCAAGCCTTGGAAATGAAACATACCACAAGTTGCGTATATGCCAAATCCATTAGTCTGTTCCAGTCGTCAAGGCGCAAAGGTAAGACTATATCATCAACAGGCTCTTGCCATATCTGCGCCTTTAGAAGGTCAAGCAACAATAACTTTTCTGATGTCAATTTAGAGATTTTCATAAAGAGAACATAACGTCCGTCAATACTATTTCACGATACCTTTCTCAAGATACTCAGCCAGATTTGTCCTTACTTTCTCTGCGGCTCCTTCTGCGGCCACCTTGGCCATATCAGACTCCACCATTATCTTTACAAGTTCTTCAAAACTTGTTTTCGACGGATTCCATCCAAGCTTTGCTTTAGCTTTTGTCGGATCGCCCCATAAGTTCACTACGTCTGTCGGACGATAAAAATCCTTACTAACTTCTACAAGAGTCTTACCGATAAGTTCTGCAGGTCCAGAGACACAAACACCCTTTTCATCCATATCATGTCCTTCAAACTTAAGTTCAATTCCTACATGTTTGAAAGCATAATAGGCGAAGTCACGAACAGAGTGTTGAACACCTGTAGCAATGACAAAGTCCTCAGGTTTTTCATTCTGAAGAATAAGCCACATACACTCAACATAATCCTTGGCGTATCCCCAATCACGCAAACTAGACAGATTTCCCAAATACAATTTATCTTGTTTTCCCTGAGCTATGCGAGCTGCTGCCAGCGTGATTTTCCTTGTAACAAAAGTCTCACCACGTCTTTCAGACTCATGGTTGAAAAGAATTCCAGAACAGCAGAACATACCATAGGCCTCACGATACTCCTTAACAATCCAGAAACCATACAACTTAGCAACCGCATATGGAGAATATGGATGGAATGGTGTATTCTCATTCTGAGGCACTTCTTCCACTTTGCCATAAAGTTCTGATGTAGATGCTTGATATATACGACAGTCTTTCTCCAATCCACAAGCACGTACAGCCTCTAAAACACGTAAAACACCAGTCGCATCAACGTCTGCAGTATACTCCGGTGAATCAAAGCTTACTTGAACATGACTTTGGGCTGCAAGGTTATAAATCTCAGTAGGCTTAACCAAGCCTACAATTTTCACCAAGGCCATAGAATCACCAAGATCGCCAAAATGAAGATGAAAATTAGGACGCCCCTCGAGATGAGCTATACGTTCACGAAAATCCACGGACGAACGTCGTATGATACCATGTACTTCATATCCTTTTTCCAGCAAAAACTCTGAGAGATAAGAACCATCTTGTCCTGTAACACCAGTGATAAGGGCTACGTTTCTTCTATCTGCCATATATATTATAGTATTTATTTATTTATAATCAACTTTAAGTTTTCCTACAGAAGCAATCCCTTTGACTGAAACATCAGCTAAGTTATGCCACGAGAATAAATGCACAAACTAAATCGATTGCGCATCAAAACATACAAAAAACAATTTGATTTGTATTTCTCATGCAATAGGAAGAAATAAACACAAGTACACAATAAAATTTCCCCAAGAATTATCTACATTCTTGAATTACTGATAATTACTCCGTAAAGATTTATGCACTTGGAAAAAATAAAGCACACTTTCCCCTTTGCATACACAAATGTATGAATTATAAATGAAACAAAAACTAAAAAAATAAAAAACATTAGATTTTATTCACATCACAGGCATAAGTCTGTGAGATTATAAATCAAGCTCTTTCAACACATATTCTGTTCTCATATAATTCATAAGAACCCATTTTATATACTCAACAGACACAACAACATTCTTCAACGCTCCAACATTTGCATTATATATAGTCGTCCCTCATAAAGCCCCCTTTCCCGTTCATGCATACGCATAGCGAGAATTTGCAAAACACAATGACTGATTGTCAAGCCTATTTTGGTTCAAAATACCCAAAGAGGC
>FLNY01004561.1_pt1 | contig 40350 bp, 38 predicted proteins | sample 1140381 | NCBI WGS metagenome assembly FLNY01 (sample SAMEA3878172, study PRJEB12797) | bioreactor metagenome | biome: Moose rumen | place: Sweden | collected 2011-10 | reverse complement strand
TTTTTTCCCATTCAGGATCAGTTAAATCGTGATATAATGTCTTTGCCATGAGAATCTCCTTTTTTTTTGGTAAAAACATTTTATCAGATTTTCTCATGGTTTTCTTTTTTCAACACGCCCTAGAATGTATAGCGGTGTTTTTTATTGGGGGCTTGAAATTATGAATCGAAAAAATTTGCAACGAATTTTGGCGGCGTCAATGGCAGTTGGAGCTTTTACATTTGCGCCAAATTTTTATAATCTGCCAACAATTCAAGTTGTACAGGCTGAAGTTAAAATGTACAGCGGCGTTGGCGAAGATTATCCCAGCCAAATTGAAAATATGGAAGTTTCAAGACTTCGCGCAGTTGATAAGGCGGTTAAATCTGCTGTCGAAAAAGCCGGAGTTGCTTTAAGTGCTTATTCACGGGCGAAAAATTTTAACCTTACCGAAAATGAAATTGTGGCGATAACAAGCAACACCTATCAAATTATCGGCGAGCCGAAATGTGAAAAAGTTATTCATCAAGTTTCAGATTTAAGTTCGGTTGTAATTTGGCATGTTACGGTTGAAGTTAATGTTGACGATTCAGAAATTCAAAAATGGATGCGTCTTGATACAAAAGAAAGTTCAAAAATTGTCAATCAAACGCAAGAAAATTTAAAAGCCGCTGAAGAAAATACTGCTAAGGTTGAGAATTTAAGAAAACGCCTTGCTACTGAATCCGACAAAGAAAAACTCAAGGCAGAATTTGAACAAGTTGACGCGGAATTTTTATCTAACCAAAAACTTGCCGAAGGTATCAAACTTTACTACAGGAAAAAACTTTCTGAGGCTGTAGCGGCATTGGAAGAGGCTGTAAAATTTAATCCAAGTAACGCCGACGCGTGGCAGGTACTTGGCGAAATTTATACAACATATTTGAAAGATAAAGATAAAGCGTTGGAATGCCTTAATAAAGCGGTTGAAATTGATTCTGACCATATGAAAGCGTGGGCAGGGCTTGGACTTTTATATTATTATGATTTTGGCAACAAAAATAAATCCGCTGAATGTTATAACCGAGCGGCGAAAATTGGCGAAAGTATTGTAACAAAAAATCCAAATGACGTTGAAAATTTAATAAAATTGGGTCAAGTTTATACTGAAATGACATTGGTTAATATGTCGGACGGCAAAAAAGCAGTTGAATATTTCAATAAAGCCATTGCTATTGCTCCGAATAATAAAGAGGCGTGGTTGCGTCTCGGTGCATTTTATATATATCCTTCCCAAAAATATGATAAAGTAATTGAATGCTACAAAAAAGCGTTAGATATTGATCCAAATGACGTAAATATTTTAAATATGCTTGCCGTTCATTATGCACTTTTTACAAAAGATTCTAATAAAGCCATTGAATGTTGCAACAAAGCTTTAAGTATTGATCCGGAATTTTCCGGTGCCTATACAAGTTTAGGACACACTTACAAGGCAACCAAAAATTTTGTCAAGGCTATTGAAAATTACAAAAAAGCTACAGAACTTGCGCCGGATGACTCTTTTAGCTGGAGGTGGCTTGGCGAGGCTTATAAAGAAGTCAACGATTATCCGGACGCCGTTGCATGTTATGAACAAGCTTTAAAAATTGCTCCCAAAGATGATTTTATGTGGTATGAACTGGCGGGGTTGTACAATGACGAAATGAAAAATCCTTACAAGGCGATTGAATGTTATACAAAGGCGATAGAAATTAATCCTACGGACAAATATTATTACACAATGCGGGCTTATTGCTATGAGGCTCTCGGCGATAAAGCAAGTGCTAAATCAGATCATGCAAAAGCTAAGGAACTAAAATAGCAAATTTTTAAAATCGATTTTAAAGCCGTTTAGAGCAATTTTAAGCGGCTTTTATTTTTTTAGGGTAAAAATGTATCAACACAATAAAAAAACGCCGTAAAATTAAAATTACGGCGCATTTTAAGGCTATTTAACTTTACCGACAATTTCTTTGATATTGCTAAGATTTTTTTTGCGCAAATAATTTTCTAAGCCGTCAATAATTTCATTTGTAACATTGGGATTAGAAAAATTCGCCGTACCGACTGCAACGGCTGACGCGCCCGCCAAAAAAAATTCTACCGCGTCTTCAGCAGAGCGAATACCGCCCATTCCGATTATTGGAACTTTGACAACCTGCGCGACTTGATAAACCATACGCACTGCAACCGGTTTAACTGCGCCGCCGCTAAGTCCGCCGGTAATATTTCCGAGCGTAGGTTTCCACGTATGAATATTAATTTCCATTCCCATCAAAGTATTTATCAGCGAAATACAATCTGCGCCAGCACTTTCAACTGCAAGCGCAATTTCGGTAATATCTGTAACATTTGGGCTAAGTTTCACGATAACAGGCTTTTTGGTATTTTTTTTCGCCGCCGCCGTAACTTCTGACGCCGCCTTTGCATTTGTGCCGAAAATTATTCCGCCGTCTTTTACATTTGGGCAGGAAATATTTAACTCAATCGCCGCCACGCCCTCAACGCTCAAAAGTTTTGCAAGTTCGCCGTATTCTTCAACGCTGGAGCCGCTGATATTTACAATGACGTTAAATTTATTTTTGATACGCGGCAAAATTTCAGACAGAAAATTTTCAATGCCGGGATTTTCCAAGCCGATACAATTCAACATTCCCGCGGGTGTTTCGGTAATTCGCACGCCCTTATTTCCTGCGCGCGGTTTTGGCGTGATACATTTTACCATTACGCCGCCGAGTCTTTTTAAGTCAACAAAATCTTCAAATTCTTCACCAAATCCAAATGTTCCGGACGCCGTTAAAATTGGCGTCTGCATTTGTAATCCGAAAATTTCGGTTTGCAAAATTTCACTCATAAATTTTCCCTCATTTTTTAGTAATTTAAAAAGCCAAAATCTTTATCTAACAAATTTATTTTTTTAGCTAAAAAAATAGAAGTGTCACGGCGATAACCGCCAAAACTGCCGCCTCTACAAAATTTAAAATCTGCCCAAGATTTTTTTTACGTAATATTAATTTTCGTACTTTGCCCGCGCCTATCGCTATTGCCGAAAAAATCACAAACGCTTGAATTGCAAATGTTACGCCTAAAAAAATTATTTGCAGACTTGCAGAATCTGAAGAAAGATTTACAAATTGCGGCAGGAACGCCAAGAAAAACAGCAAAACTTTTGGATTTAAAACATTCATCAAGACGCCGCGCCGGTAAATCGCCGCAAAAGAATTTTCGCCGTCAGATTTTTTCATTGAAATTTGCGCGCCACTTTTCGCCGCCTTGAAAGATTTAAACGCCAAAAATAATAAATATCCCGCGCCAAATATTTTCAACGCCAACATTGCCAACTGCGAATTTTGAATTATTGCCGCAACGCCGACCATTACCAAAAATGTATGAAAAACTATTCCACTAACAAGCCCCGCCGCCAAAATTATTCCGCACTTTGCGCCGCTTGCCAAACTTTTTGTCAGCAAATATAAAATATCCGGTCCAGGTGCGATTGTCAAAAGTATTGACGCCGCCAAAAAATAAAAAAAAGTTCCAACTTCCAAAATTATCCTTCTTCCCTTTTTAAATTTTCTATGTTACAATTCTTTTAAAGTTTCAAAAAATTTTTAGCGGGGTGAGTTTATGGTAAAAGTACGTATAACAAATATGATGTTCTACGGCTATCACGGCTATTACGAATATGAACGCGAGCAAGGGCAAAAATTTTACCTTGACGCTGAATTGAAAATGGACGAAAATTCGACGGATTTAAATGAATTTGAAGAAGGCATCAATACTGCGCGAGTTTACGAAATTATTAAAGAACTTATGGAAAATCATCGTTTTCAAGTTATGTCTGCACTGGGGATAAAAATTGCCGACAGTTTGCTTGAAAAAGTTAAAAATGTTGACGAAGTTATAGTTAAAATTCGCAAGCCGGCTCTTCCAATTTCCGGTTGTATTGATTATATTGAAACTGAAGTCATTCGCCGTAAATAGGTTTTAAGGATTAAGGACTAAGGATTAAGGATTAAGGACTAGGGATTTTTCCTTAGTCTTTTTTTCTTTAGCCTCTAAATTTTGGACTCATTTCATAAATAATTTTCATAACGGCTTTACAAAGTTTATCGGGGTCGTGTCTGCCCGCGTCAGTTTCGCTAACTAAATCAGCTTTAATCAAGCCGCAACCTAGCGCGTTAATTTTTTCTTCGTCAACTTCAACGGGTGTTGCGTGCATTTCTTCGCAAAATTCTTTTGGTACAGGCGCAGAATTTACCAAAACATAATCTATTGCCCCGTGTCCGGTGTGATCCAGAATCGCTTTTGCATGTGCGGACGCAGAATATTTATCTGTTTCGCCGGGCTGCGTCATTACGTTGCAAATATAAATTTTTATAGCCTTAGAATTTTTTAAAGCCTTTGCCACGCCCTCAACCAATAAATTTGGCATTATCGAAGTATAAAGACTGCCTGGACCTAAAATAATTGCGTCGGCAGTTTCAATCGCCTCAAGCGCGGCGGGTACAGCTTGAACTCTTTTTGGGAAAAGTTGTACGCGCCGAATTTTTTTATGTGCCTCCGGTATTTGTGATTCACCTTCAACAACCGTACCATCAGTCATAATTGCGTCAAGGCGAACATTTTTTTTGCTGGCAGGAATGACGCGCCCTTTTACCGCCAAAACTTTTGAAGATTCTTTTAGCGCAGTTTCCATATCGCCGGTAACTTCATTCATTGCCGCAATAAATAAATTTCCGAAACTGTGTCCGGCAAGCGCGGTTGTTCCTTCAAATCTATACTGAAATAATTTTTCCATAAGCGGTTCAGTATCTGCCAACGCCACTAAACAATTTCTTAAATCGCCCGGCGGAATTATTCCCAATTCTTCGCGCAGGCGTCCGGAGCTGCCGCCGTCATCTGCCACAGTTACAACTGCCGAAATATTACTTGTCGAAGATTTTATACCGCGCAGTAAAACCGATAAGCCGTGCCCGCCGCCAATTACTGTAACTACAGGACCTTTGCCGAGTTTTCTTTCTTGAAAAATCATATCGACAATTCTTTCTGTCCTATCCGGAATTAGTACGGCGATTATTGAACGAATTATCGAGCGCGTAGCATACATCATCAGCATTGCGCCAATTATCACTATAAAAATTCCCAGCGTTATTGTAAGCCCATACTGATAACTTCCAACGTGCGTATAGACAAATTGGAAAATTGCCTCTTCTGCGCGCCCCAAATATTCGTAATTGAAAACTAACGCTGCGCCAAAACTTACCAGCAAAACTCCAACTGCAAAAAGTAAAAGCCAGCGTTTTAATTTCATTCCCGGGTAAAGCCATTTTAAAAGATGTACCATTTTGCGCCTCAAACTTCCCACACGTCGTTTTTCATTAAGTCGCGGTGTTCCAAATTTACCGTGTAGCCGTTGTTTGCAATTAAATCAAAAAGGTGTTTTGCGATAAAAACACTGCGATGCATTCCGCCGGTACAACCGACCGCTATTACAAGTTGACTTTTTCCTTCCTTAACATATTGCGGCACCAAAAATTCAACAAGATTATCAAGGCGTTTCAAAAATTCCTGTGTAATTGGTTTTTCTGCGATATATTCTGCCACTTCAGGAACGCTCCCGCTTTTATGGCGCAATGATTCAACGTAGAAAGGATTGGGTAAAAATCGCACGTCCAAAACTATATCCGCGTCCATTGGCATACCGAATTTAAATCCGAAACTCAAAACTGAAATATTCATTCCCGCGCCGTCTGTTTTGCCGAAAAGCAATTTTATTTTGTCGCGCAGTTCAGTTTTTGACATATTGGAAGTATCGATTAAATAAGTTGCCTTGCCGCGTACACTTTCAAGGCGGGCGCGTTCCCTTGCAACGCCGTCAGAAATTCGGCTGGAAGGTGCCATTGGGTGGCGGCGGCGCGTTTCTTTGTAGCGTCTTATAATTGCGTCGTCGCTGGCGTCAATAAAAAGCATTTCATAATCTAAATCTTTTTTGTCCATATCCTCAAGAATTTGTATAAGATTATCAAAAAATTCTCTGCTGCGAGTATCGACAACGAATGCAACTTTGCTGACGTGGCTGGCGGCGTGCGAACATAATTCTACAAATTTTGGAATAAATACCGGCGGCAAATTGTCAACGCAAAAATAGCCTAAATCTTCCAAACACCTGCATACTTGAGTTTTGCCGCTCCCGCTCATTCCCGTTACAATAATTATTCTCGGCTTTTCAAAATTTTCTTCAGCCGTTTCAATTTCATTTTTATTTTCCATAAAATACACCTCCAAAATAATTTTAAAAAGGTATAACTTTTTGTCAATATTATTAATTTGCAATTATAAAGTTTCAATGTTAAAATTTTTTCACTGAATTTAAAGGAGTGAATTTTTATGACAGCGTTAAGAGCTGAAGTATTGAGTTTGATTGAAGAAATTCCCGATGAAAAAATTGAAAAACTTTTGAACGTCATTAAAAATTTTATCAAAACTGAAGACCCGTTCTGGAGTGAAGAAAACCAACAGCATTTGCAAAAAGTAATTCGTGAAATGGAAGAAGGTAAAAATGTTGTACGTTTCACTGAAGAAGAATGGGAGAAATTTTTAAATGAACAAAACATTTAGCGGAAACGGATTTGAAGATTATTTATATTGGCAGTCTCAAGACAGAAAAACTTTGAAAAAAATTAACAATTTGATAAAAGATATTGAACGCAACGGCGAATTACAAGGAATTGGAAAACCGGAGGCGTTAAAAGATAATTTGCAAGGTTGGTACAGTCGGCAGATTGATGAAAAAAATCGTATCGTTTACAGAATCGTTGATGACACTTTGGAAATTTTGCAGTGTAAAAGCCATTACGGCGATAAATGAAATTCCGGCAAGCGTCGGAATTTTTTTTATTTCTTCACAGGCGGCAAAGTGAATGAAACTGCAAGCGGCAAAATTGAAATTCCGGCAATTACATAAATTGTTGTAAGCAAGCCGAAATTATCTGCAACCGCTCCCAAAATTGGCGCAAAAATCCCGCCCATACTAATTGCCAATCCTAAAGTTACACCCGACGCCAAGCCTACTCTGTTTGGCAGGTAAAGTTGTCCTAAAACTACCATTGGACTATATGTGAAACTTATCGCCGCGCCCAAAGGCAAAATTAAAATCGTCGAAATTAGTAAACTGTCTGAACTTGCCAGCGCAATTATCGTTACAAGCAACATTGCAAAACTTATTTTAATCATTGTGCGATAACCGAAACTGTCAGCCAATTTCCCGCCAATCAAAACGCACGCCGCGCTAATTGCATAATACGCGCTTAAAACCGAATTACCGAAAGTTTCAGTTTGTCCGAGTTCGTGAATCCAGTATAACGCAAGAAAAGTATTAAACCCGTGAAAAATTATCGAACGTCCAATTACAACCGCCGTTAATCTTGTAAACGCACTCCAATTATCGACGCCCGTGCTTTTACTTCCAACTTTTGAAATTTTTGGGCGGTTTAAATTTTTCAAGTCATTATAATATTTTTTCAGCAGAATACAAATAATAATTTCCGGTACAATAAAAATCAGCGTACCCGCCAAGCCAAAAAGCGTAATTGCCGCCGTCGTTAAAATTGGTCCGAGCGAAAAGCCCAAATTTCCGCCGAATGAAAATATGCTGATACTTTGCGCCCTGTCATTGTCAGTTGACGCACGATTGATTAACTGCGCGGCTTGCGGGTGAAACATTGCAATTCCTATGCCGCTAATCATTACCGAAAAGCATAAGCCGTAAAAATTTTCGATAAAGCCGGTTAAAGCCATTCCGCCGCCCGCCAAAAATAATCCCACTGCGATTAAATACGGCTTGTTATATTTGTCTGCAATTTGTCCAAAAAGCGGCTGAATTACCGAGCCTACAACATTTGCAACCAGTACCAAAGTTGCCGCCGTTTGATAATCGAAATGGTACGCCGCAATTAAAAACGGAAGTACCGCCGCCAACGCGCCCTGATTTATATCCGAGCAAGTATGACCAAACGCCAATAAATATTTCAGCTTGCTTGTATCTTTCATAAAAAATTTTCAATGCTCCTTTTCGACAAGTAAAAAATTTTCCAATTTCCTAGCCCCTAGTCCTTAGCCCTTAATCCCTAAATTGTTTACCACCTTTCTTGATTGTGATAAAATTCTAACAGAATTAATTTTTGAAAGGAAGATTTTTTTGAGCGATAAAATAAGAAATTTTTCAATCATAGCGCACATAGATCACGGCAAGTCAACTTTGGCAGATAGACTTATTGAAATGACGGGAACTGTTGAAAAGCGGGATATGGCTGAACAACTTTTGGACAATATGGAATTGGAAAGGGAGCGTGGAATTACAATCAAGGCGCAAACTGTCCGCTTAAAGTACGTCGCGCAGGACGGCAAAGAATATATTTTAAATTTGATTGACACGCCCGGTCACGTCGATTTTACTTACGAAGTGTCGCGCAGTTTAGCCGCTTGTGAAGGCGCACTTTTGGTAGTCGATGCAACTCAAGGCGTCGAGGCGCAAACGCTTTCAAATGTTTATCTTGCACTGGATCACGATTTAGAAATTATCCCCGTGATAAACAAAATCGACTTGCCGAGCGCAGATATTGAACGCGCCAAAACTGAAATTGAAGAGGCGATAGGACTTGACGCAACGGACGCGGTTACTTGCAGTGCGAAAACCGGCGCGGGCGTCGAAAATATTCTTGAGGCGATTGTAAAAAAAATTCCCCCGCCTGAAGGGGACGAAAATAAATCTTTGCAGGCTTTAATTTTCGATTCTTATTTTGACAGCTACAAAGGCGCGGTTGCTCACGTGCGCTTGATGAACGGCAAAATAAAAAAGGGCGATAAGCTGAAACTCATTGCAACCGGTAAAGAATTTGACTGTACAGAAATTGGAATTTTTACGCCTTCGATGAATGAAGTTGCAGAATTGAAGGCGGGCGAAGTAGGCTACATTTGCGGCAGTTTAAAAGACGTGCGCGACGTTCGAGTCGGCGATACAATCACAAATTCTGAAAAACCTGCGCGAGCATTGGAAGGTTACCGCGCGCCCGTACCAATGGTTTTTTGCGGCTTGTACCCTACTGAAAGTGTTGACTACGATAATTTGAAAGAGGCGTTAGAAAAATTGCAACTCAATGACGCCGCCCTTGTCTACGAGCCGGAAACTTCAGCCGCGTTAGGTTTTGGTTTTCGTTGCGGATTTTTGGGCTTGTTGCATATGGACGTTGTACAAGAAAGGCTTGAACGTGAATATAATTTGAAACTTGTTACAACCGCGCCTTCAGTTGTCTACCGCGTCAACAAAACTAACGGCGAAATTTTGACGATTGATAACCCCGCCGCCTTGCCGCCAATTACTGAAATTAAATCTATTGAAGAACCGATTGTTAAAGCAACGGTAATTGTACCGAGTGATTATATTGGCGCGGTTATGGAACTTTGCCGGGAAAAGCGCGGCACTTATAAAAGTATGGATTATATCGACAAGACGCGCGTTTTGCTTACTTACGAAATACCGCTGAATGAAATTATTTATGACTTTTTCGACAAGTTAAAATCTATGACGCGCGGTTATGCAAGTTTAGACTACGAGCCGTCAAGTTATTCAGAATCAGATTTAGTCAAGTTGGATATTTTACTGAACGGCGATATTGTTGACGCTTTAAGCTCCATTGTACACCGCACGCGCTCTGCGAAAGTCGGACGCACTTTAGCTTTAAAATTGAAAAGAATTATTCCCGAGCAACTTTTTGATATTCCGGTACAGGCGGCTATTGGCGGCAGGATTATTGCGCGTGAAACAGTCAAGGCGCGGCGAAAAGACGTTTTGGCGAAATGTTACGGCGGCGACGTTTCACGCAAGCGCAAACTTTTAGAAAAACAAAAGGAAGGCAAAAAGCGTATGAAAGCTGTTGGAAGTGTCGAATTGCCGCAAGAGGCTTTTATGGCAGTTTTGACGGTTAATGACGAAGTTTAAATTGAATTGGCTGTAGACGTGCTGAAAAACGCCCGTAGCGCGTTTTTATTTTGGGGTATAGGTAAATGTATCTAAAAGGCTCAATCGTGCGTCTACGTCGATTTTAGCGCAAATTAAAGGGGTATTTTTTTGACAGAAAAAATTGGAAAAATTGGAGCCGACGGTTTGATTTTAATGTTTGCTTGCGGTATGACAATTTTAAAATCGTGGCAAATTGATAACGATACATGGTTTATTTTGAATTGCGGGCGTTACGTCGTTGAAACAGGAACAATTCCGCACGAAGAATTTGCAACAATGCATGAAGGTCTTCATTATGTAATGGAGCAATGGTTGACAGCGGTTATTTTTTGGGAAATTTACAGCAATTTTGGCGCAGACGCGCTTATAAGTTTTGCATGGCTTATCGGATTTATTTCAATGTTCATGTATTATAAACTTTGCTTATTTGTCAGCAACGGCAATAAAAAAGTTTCGGCGTTGTTATCATTTATAATTGCAACAATAATGACGATTGCATTTTTGGTAACGCGCCCGCAAATTTTTTCCACGCTGATTTTGTTGACAGAAATTTTTTTATTGGAAAAATATTTTCGTGAAAGAAAAATCCGGACGCTATGTGCATTGCCAATTTTGTCCGCACTTTTTATAAATCTTCATTCGGCACTTTGGTCAATGATGCTAATTGTACTTTTGCCTTTTGTCGTTGAAAGTTTTGTACTAAATTTCAAAAAAATTTCTACGCCATTTTTGCCGCTGATTCTTGCGGGAGCGGGAATTTTTTTGGCGGGTTTTTTGAATCCTTACGGTTGGGAGGCAATGATATTTCTTTTTACTTCGTACGATCCGTCAATACATAGCGATATTTTGGAATTGTCACCGACTTCTATAAAATACAATGCCGGAATAATATTTTTTATTTTTTCCGCGCTGTTAATCGTTGAATTTACCAAAAAAGACTTACCGCTAAGATATTTTTTTCTGTCATTTGGAATAATGATTTTAGGATTTATAGCGATTAGAAATGTACTGCTGTTTTTAATGTTGGCAACTTTCCCGCTTGCATTTGCCGCCAAAGATTGGCATCCTTTCGACAAAATTTTCAACTTGAGGCACAAATTTTTTATCCCGTTATTTTTAGTTTGCATTGCAGAAATTTATTCACTTTTATCAAATCCGGATTATTCTAATACACCAATACATTTTCCAATAAAATTTGTAACTTTTTTCTCGCTGATATTTTTGGTATGTTTCATATTTTTTTACCGGCGGGAAGGAAAATTATTCAGCGAAGAAATTTTTATATTGCGCAGAAAACCGTTAATTGCGCTGGCAACTTTGCAGATTATAATTTTTGCGGCACTGATTTATTTTTTGGCTCCCATGCAAAAATACGAAATATATAAACCGGCAGTGGAATTTTTATTAAAAGAAAACCGCGCAGAAGATATAATTCTTTGGACGGGTTTTAACAGTGGCGGCTATTTTGAATTTAATGGAATTAAAACTTATTTAGACGCAAGACCGGAAATTTTCTCATTTGCCAATAATCATAAGGCAGATATTATCAATGAATATTTTGAATTTCATCAAGGCGATTTAAACTACATGGAATTTTTTGCACGCTACAATTTCACTCATATTTTTATAACTACTGAAGATAAAATCCCCTATTTATTGTTGTCGCAGGATAAAAATTATCAGCTGTTATTTGAATATGATTTTCCAAATGGCAAAGGACACGGGCGAATTTTTGCGCCGGTAAAAAAATGATTTATATACACATTCCATTTTGCGTGCGAAAATGCAATTACTGCGCGTTCAATTCAAAAGTTTCAAACGAGGAAGAAATTTCTGCTTACGTTGACGCGCTGATTTCTGAAATAAAATTCCATTCTCTAACTCCTAGCTCCTCTTCTCTGTATTTCGGCGGAGGAACGCCCAGCATTTTAAAAATCAGTCAGCTTGAAAAAATTCTTTCCTGTTTGAAAATTGACAGCGCGGCTGAAATTACGATTGAAACTAATCCCGGTACTGTTGACGAAAATTATTTAAAAAATCTGCGCGAGCTTGGATTCAACCGCTTAAGTTTGGGCGTGCAAAGTTTCAACGACGAACTTTTGAAAATTTTGGGCAGGATTCACGATTCAAAAACCGCCCTTGAAACTATTCAAACTGCTAAAAAATTTTTTAAAAATATCAGTATCGATTTAATGTACGGCTTGCCGCGTCAAAAACTTTCCGACGTTCAAAAATCTGTAGAAATTGCCGTCGCGCAGGATATTCAGCACATTTCGATTTACGGCTTAGAAATTGAGGACGATACAAATTTTGGCAAATTGTACGCCACCGGAAAATTAATTTTGCCCGATGATGAAGAAATGTATGATTATATCGTTGAGACTTTGCCGCGCGCAGGCTTTGAACGCTACGAAATTTCAAATTTTGCAAAGAAAAATTTTGAAAGTCGCCACAATCTTGGCTACTGGACGGGCGCAAAATATTTTGGATTTGGCGCGGGCGCGCACAGTTACGACGGCAAAATTAGAATTTCAAATATTCGTGACGTTGCCACTTATATAAAAAAAATCCGCGCCGGCGAAAGTGTTTCCATTGTTGAGGAAATTATTTCGCCAAACGCGGCTATGGAAGAATTTTGCTTTTTAGGTTTACGCACTGCAAAGGGTTTAAGTGTTGAAACTTTTTCTAAAAAATTTGGAACAGATATTTTTGAAATTTACGGCGCGGTTATCGAAAAATATTTAAAATTGGAACTGCTGAATTTTTCTGACGGGCAAATTTTTTTGACGCCACGCGGTATGAAATTGGGCAATATTATTTTCGCAGATTTTTTATTGTAGGAGTGATTTTATTGGACGCGCTGGAAATTTACGCGGCGGCTCTTGCCGAATACAGAAATAAAAATTACGAAAAAGCCCTTGAAATTCTTGAGGAATTTAATAAAATTGCGCCGAATTGGAGTAAGGCAATTTTATTGGAGGCGTACATTCACCGCGACCAAAAATTATATCTTAGTGAAATTTCTGCACTGGAAAAATTTTTTAAAGTAACTGATATTGAACAGGAAAAAATTTTGGCGGCTGATGTTTACAGTTTGCTTGGCTCGGCTCTTAGAAATTTGGGAAATTCAAAGGCGGCTGTTAATTGCTTTATAAATTCTGCGCGCCTTGAAGAAAAACCAACTGCAATTTGTACCGAAATTTCAAATGCAATTTTTGCCGCAAATGACGTTGAAAATTTTACAGCTGAAGATTTTAAAAATCTTTACGCCGAATATCAAAAAAATCTGGCTTGTATTCAGCCCTTTGAAAAAAAAACTTACAATCATAAAAAATTGCGCGTAGGTTATCTTTCAGCTGATTTTAAGGAACATCCGGTAATGTTTTGGGCGTCCGCGTTAATCTTTGAAAGTAATAAAAATCTTTTTGAAGTTTATTGCTACAGCGCAGGGAAAATTTTTGACGCCGTGACCGAACAAATAAAAAATTCCGTCGAAGGCTGGCGGGATATTTCAGATTTAAGCGATTTTGACGCGGCTAAATTAATTCGTTCAGATGAAATTGATATTCTTTTTGATTTTTCAGGACACACAAGCAATAATCGTTTACCGATAATGGCTTATCGCCCTGCCGCCGTTCAAATTTCCGGAATTGGTTATATGAACAGCACGGGCTTAAATTGTGTGGATTATTTTTTGAGTGATGAAATTTGCAGCGAACATTTTTCAGCGATACAAAATTTTTTTACTGAAAATATAATTTGCATGACGCACAGTCATTTTTGCTACACGCCACTAAAAAAAATGCCCGCGCCGAAAATTGCTCCGAGCATTTCAAAGGGGTATGTGACTTTTGGCTGTTTTAACAATTTCAGCAAGATAACTGATTCAATGTTGGCGGCGTGGAAAAAAATTCTTGACGCTGTACCAAATTCTAAATTAATTCTCAAGCATAGGATTTTTGATACTGTCGAATGTAGAAATTTTGTTTCGACGCGCCTGCAAAATTTAGGAATAGAAATTTCACGTGTTGAATTGCGCGGCTTTTCGGCGGATTATTTGGAGCAATACGGCGAAATTGATATTGCGCTGGATACTTTTCCTTACAACGGCGGAATAACAACTTGTGAGGCGTTATATATGGGCGTGCCTGTCATTTCTTTGTACGGCGATAGACACGGTACAAGATTTGGCTTAAGCATTTTAAAAAATATTGGGCTTGATGAATTTGCAGTACCGAATTTTGAAGAATATATCAAACGCGCCGTTGCACTTGCAAACGATAAAAATTTACTACAAATACTGCGAAAAAATCTGCGCGCCATTATGGAAAATTCGCCCTTAATGAACACCAAAGAATATGTTCAAGAATTGGAAGAATTTTATATTGCGGCGTGTGAAAATTAAAAAAATCTGCCACGTAGGACAGATTTTTCAAGTCAAATATTTTTGGTAAAATTCTCGCGCAGTCACTATTTCAATTCCTGCAAAATTTTTTATCGTCAATAAATCATTATCGCCGCTGACAATGTAAATTGCCTTTGCATCAATCGCACAATTTATAAATTTATCATCATCGGGATCGCGGCAAATTTTTAAATCAGAAACAATTTCAAAACTTTGTAAGTTGCTGAAAAATTTTTTGCGAAGTTCTTTATCTAAACTATATTTAGGCTTTAAAATTTTTTGATTAATCTTTTTTGTGTATTCTTCAAAAATTTTATCGTTTACGCAGATATGAAATTTTTCTTCATCAAGTTCAGACAAAAGTTTTTTGGGCAACCCGTTAAAAAATAATCCGGAAATTAAAATATTCGTGTCAATTAAAATTCTCATTTTTGTTTAGCACTCTCACGGCGTGTTTCTTTTACCCAGCCGTTTACATACTCAGCAATTTCATCTTCATATTTATCGGGGTCTGTTTGCCATTTTGCAAGATTCATTTGCTCTTTGGCGTATTCTTCATCTTTCAAAAAATCTTTTGCGTACTGAACAATCGCAAAAAGATATTCTTCAGGCATTTTTTCCATTAAAGAAATTGCCTCGTTTCTTAATTCTGTCATTTTTTATCACCTCTCAAAAATATTTCAGTAAAAAAATAAAATTTCCTTCAAAAAAACTCCGACCATTTCAGCCGGAGTTTTTATTTTTGAATAAATTTCAATCTACATTTTTTTTACCGGAATTGGACCGCGTGAAAGTGCAATAGCTCCCGTGCGTGCAATTTCCACAATTTCATAATCGCTCAAAACTTCGCAAATTGCGTCAATTTTTCTTTGGTTGCCTGTAAGTTCGATAATGACATTTTCGCTTGTTACGTCAACAATTTTTGCGCGGAAAATATCAACAATGCTAACTAAATCTGCGCGCGCCTCTTTTGTTGCTTTAACTTTAATCATAACAAGTTCACGTTCAATCGAAGGAGCTTTACTCAAGTTTACAATTTTGATAACGTCAATTAATTTGCCGAGCTGATTTACAACTTGATCCAGTTCGTTTTCACTTTCGACGCTGACAACAATATTAATTCTTGTAACGCTGGGCTCTTCGGTGTAACCTGCAGAAATACTTTCAATGTTAAAAGCGCGGCGGCTGATTAACCCTGCAACGTGAGTTAAAACGCCGGGCTTGTTATCTACCAAAACGGCTAATAAAAATTTCTTCATTATAATTGGCAGTTTTAAGGCAGTAGGCAGTAGGCAGTAGGCAGTAGTAAAAAACTCTTGCCTTTTGCCTTTTGCCTCTTGCCTAAAAACACCTTTTCCCCCTTTCTAACCTCAACTTAAAACCATTTGATCTAAACGCTTGCCGCCTGGTACCATTGGCAAAACATTTTCATCTTGCGGAACGTAAACATCAATAACAGCCGCCCCTTTTGAGTTCAAAATTTCCGGCAATTTAGTTTCAAGTTCTTCAGCCTTTGTAAGACGGTAGCCGCGCACGCCCATAGCCTCTGCAATTTTTATAAAATCACGTTTCAAATTTAATTCGGACGCCGAATAATGGTGATTGTAAAAAAGCCTTTGCCATTGCCCGACCATTCCCAAAATAAAATTGTGTACGATAACAATTTTAATATCAATGTTGTTATCAGCGATTGTTGCCAATTCTTGAATGTTCATCATAATGGAGCCGTCGCCCGTGAAAAGTACAACATTTTTTTCGGGACAAGCCAATTTTGCGCCCATTGCCGCCGGTAAACCATAGCCCATTGTACCTAAGCCGCCACTTGTCAAAAATTGGCGCGGAGCTTGAACTTTGAAAAATTGCGCCGCCCACATTTGGTGTTGTCCTACGTCAGTAACGGCGATTGTATTTTTATCACAAATTTCACTGATTTTTGAAATAAGCGCGCCGGGTTTAATAATTTCGCCGTCAGTTTTATAGCCGAAAGGATATTTATTTCCAATTTCGATTGAGTAATTTTTCCAGCTGTTAAATTTTTTGGCAAAATCAACTTCAGATTGATTGAGTTTGTCGCGCAGGAGCGGCAAGGAATTTTTTAAATCGCCCAAAACTTTTATATCGACTTGAACATTTTTATTGACTTCGGCGGGATCTATTTCAAAGTGAACAATTTTTGCGTGCGGGGCAAATTCTGCAACTTTACCTGTAACTCTATCGCTGAATCTCATTCCAATGCACAAAAGTAAATCGCAATTTTGAATAGCAATATTTGCGCCGTAACTGCCGTGCATTCCCGCAAATCCCAAATAGCCTTCCCTGTCCGGCTCAATGCTGCCTAATCCCATTAAAGTTGACGTGCAAGGACAATCCAATTTATTTAAAATTTCACGCAGAATATTTGAAGTTTCGGAAATGATAACGCCGCCGCCTACAAATACCAAAGGAAAATCAGCTTTTTCAATCGCCGCCACAACTTCGTCAACTGCTTTTTCGTCGCAGGGATTTTCATCAGTGTAGCCGCGCAGATTTATTTTTTCCGGATATTCAAAATCAATTTCTGTATTAAAAACATTCGCCGCAATGTCAATGCAAACGGGAGCAGGTCTGCCTGTCTGTGCAATGAAAAACGCCTCTTTGACAACGCGCGGCAATTCCTCAACATTTTTTACAAGGTAGTTATGTTTAGTAATTGGCGCGGTAATTCCGCAAACGTCAACTTCTTGAAATGAATCCTTGCCAATGGCGGGGCTTGCAACTTGTCCCGTGATACAAACAAGCGGCACTGAATCCATATTTGCTGTAGCAATTCCCGTGATTAAATTTGCCGCGCCGGGTCCGCTTGTTGCAATTACAACGCCAACTTTTCCCGTTGCGCGCGCGTAGCCGTCAGCCGCGTGTACTGCGCCTTGTTCGTGTCCTGTCAAAATATTTGGGAATTTAGATTTATAAATTTCGTCATAAAGTTTCAAAACGACGCCGCCGGGATAACCAAAAACCAATTCGACGCCTTCATTTTTTAGGCATTCCAATAAAGCCTGCGCTCCATTAATTCTCAAAAATTTTCCCTCCAATTTTTTATTTCGCCACATTATAGCAGATTAGTTAAATTTACACAAAAATTTTCGTTTACAGAAAATCTTAAATCAATTAAAATATTTTAGTGCAAAAAATATTTTAGAAAAAATTAAGAGGTCTTGAAATTGAATTTTGTTGAACTTGGAAAAAAAATTTACGATTTAAATAATCCGCGTGAGGCTCATCGTTTTGTAGTTTTCGTGGCGCGTTGCTGTCTTCATCCAAAAAAAATTCAGCGTGTCGAAGATTTTTTTTCGCAGTCAGAAATTTTGAAAAAACTTGCCGAACAATTTCCTTTCTTTTACGAACAAGTTACACGCGCCTTTTTTTACCACAAGTCAACTTTCGACGAACGAATTAAAATTATTGAAGAACATATGAATTTTTTAACGCACTCCGTGAATGAAGATTTTTTATTGAAACTTTACGGCGGCAAAGAAATTTTTTTATGGAAAATGCCGATTGACGAAAATTTGGGCGAATTGCGGCTTGTAATTTCTATGCATTCCGGACAAAAAAAAGAAGGGCTTGCGTCAATCGTTTTACTTTTGACAGACAATACGCCCGTTTATCAAATTATGTTTTGGATTGCCAAAGATTCAGCTGAAAATTTTTCAATGTGGATTGGCGCGTTGCAAGGTCCAAATGTTGAAAGTTCCAAAGATTTAATTAAAATTCTAACTAAAAAATGTCACGCTTACCGCACAAAAAATTTAATTCTGTACGCCGCACAAGCTGTAGCCCGTGCATTGAACTTGAGAAAAATTTACGCCGTTACAAATTACGGCTACTACGCAAATAATCATATTCGCCGCGACAGAAAGTTAAAAACTTCGTTCAGCGATTTTTGGCAGGAATGCGGCGGTACTCCTACTGACGACAAAAGATTTTACGAATTGCCGCTTATCGAAAAGCGAAAAACTTTTGAAGAAATTCCGAGCCAGAAACGCGCAGTTTATCGCCGCAGATTTACTTTGCTTGATGAAATTGACGCGGCGATTTTTAAAAATATTCAAGCCTTCAAAAGAGGAGATTTTAATGAGTAGAATCGTTGTTTTTGTAAGACGTCAAAGAATTAAAAAATTAGAAATTTGGACAACGCGGGCGATTTTGGCAGAGGTATTTTTTTTGGCAATTTTTCCTAGCGCGGCGGCAGTTGCGGCAATGTTCGGAATTGTAACGTGGTTTTTGCGCTTGCAAATAGATACAAAATTTAAAATGCGTTCGTTGCCTTTTGATATTCCGGTTACGATTTTTATAATGTTGGGCGCAGTTTCGGTTTTTATGTCACCTGCGCGAAACTTTGAATTAATTTACAATTACTGTTCGATTGTCGGCTTGTACGGCTTGACTTATTTGCTTGTCGGACAAAATATCCGCACGGCTGAACAATTCAAAGATTTAGCAAAAACTTTAGGCGCGGCGGCTTTAATTGTAGTTTTGATTGGTTACTTTCAATATATTTTTGGAATTGATATAGCTGAAATGAAATGGATTGACGGCGAGGCTTTTCCGGAAATGCGAAAAAGAGTTTTTTCGACTTTTGAAAATCCAAATGTTTTGGCGGGCTATTTAGACGTCATGATTTGTATTGCGCTGGGATTTTTGGCGAAATTCGGTACACGTAACCAAAAATTACTTTTAATGTTAGGAATTATAATGTTAGCGGTGTGTTTGGCAATGACTTATTCACGCGGAGCATTTTTGACACTGGCAATTATTTTTGTATTTTACGGCTTTTTGTATGACTGGCGAATTTTGACATTATTTGCGCTTATCACAGGAATTTTAATTTACAACGATTCAAATTTTTTAGACAGGATTTTATCAATTTTTACAACGACAGATAGTTCTTCAGAAATTTTACGCACGGGGATTTGGGTAAGTACAATTTCAATGATTGCGGATCATCCCTTTGTTGGAATTGGCTGGGGCGCGTACGAATTTCTTTACCCGCAATATAATTATTATCTTGCCGACCCTAAAATTATAATTCATCACGCGCACAATTTATATTTACAAACGGCGGCTGAAGTTGGAATTGCGGGCGCGCTGTCTTATTTTTGGTATTTTTTCGGCACAATGTTTACTACTTTATCGTTGCGTTCAAATTCTCATTACTCAAAAATGAAAGATACCGCCGGCGAAATTTCTACCCGCGCCTCTGAATCAAAATTTCACAAAATGTTTAACGATCAGCTTGTAAAAGTTTTTATGGAAAGTAAATTTCTGCAGGAATTTGCACAAGCTAAATCAATGTTTATGCTAAGAATGGCGGACTTTATCAACAAAATTTTTGATAGTTTTTCGACTTCCGCTGAAACTGAAACTAAAAAGCCAAAGAAAAAAAATGAGCCGGAATTGGTTCATCACGAAGAAATGAAATGGGACAATTCCAAAAAGCCTAAGAAAAATAAAGAATCTAAGGACGAAAAAAAATCTGACGATGATAACATTGACATACAAAAATTCGCCGCTGATAATTCACTTTTTGAAACTGAAGAACAAAATTTAACTTCGGACAAAAAACTTGTAGAGGCAATGAAATTGGGAATAGGGCTTGCGTTTTTGTCAATGGCGTTAAATGGTATGATGGACGATTTACTTTTCAGCATACCGAGTTCAATTTTAATGTGGATTTTGGGCGCGGCGGGCGCAGCAATTAATTTATTGGACGAAGAAAATTAGGTGTTATTTATGAAAAAAGAAAAAATAAAAATCCCAAAAGCAACGCTGGAGCGTTTGTCGATTTACTATACAGCTTTACAAAATCTTGACAATGAAGAAGTTATTACAATTTCGACGCTGGAACTTGCGAAAATTCTCAAGATAAAACCTGAACAAATTCGCAAAGATTTAAGTATGTTTGGAAATTTTGGAATGAAGGGCGTAGGTTACGACGTTATCCATTTAAAAATTCAAATTGCAAATATTTTGGGCTTGCAAAATTATTGGCGGCTTGCGATTATCGGCGTTGGAAATTTGGGCGCGGCTCTTGCAAATTACGAAAAAATTACTGATTGGGGCTTTGTAATTGCCGCGCTTTTTGACATTGACGAAAATAAAATTGGCGAAGAAATTAACGGCGTCCGAATTTATGATTTTGAAAAATTTGTTCCAATTTCGCGCAGAAAATTAATTGATATTGGAGTTATCGCCGTTCCTGACGACGCGGCGCAAAGTGTAGCTGATACTTTGATTAAAGCGGGCGTGAGTGGAATTTGGAATTTTACAGCCGCTAAAATTGACGCGCCAAAAGATATTGTAGTTGTTGAGGAAAATTTAATGGCGGGTTTAAGTGCATTAAGTTTTTATATCAATCAAAATTCAAATTAATTTTTTTTATTTATAAATGTACTTTCTTTTGCCAAAGCCAAAAAGAAAGTACCAAAGAAAACGCTTTACTCGCCGTCAGGTTTTTCGCGTTTAAGTTTTCCTAGACTTAGAGTTAGAGCCGCGTTTAATCTCGGTTGCAGTGACTTAAAGTTTACAGGCAAAAACTAAGACGGCGTTGGGTGTTAAAACTTAAACTAAAAGCCACTTGCTAAAGGTTTCTGTATTTTATTTTCTCAAAAATTTTTTTCCTCAATTTTTATTAAACCATATAAAAAAATTTACAAGTATTGAAATTGCAGGATAGAGAATTTTTGCGGCGAAATTAAAAACGTTAAAAGTTACGAAAGGGGGCGCAGTTGTGGCAAAAGTTATAGCTATGGCAAATCAAAAAGGCGGCGTCGGCAAAACTACCACTTCAATAAATTTGAGTACGTCGCTTGCAAATTTGGGACAGCGCGTTTTGTTGGTTGACTGCGATTCTCAAGGCAACGCCACAAGCGGTATCGGTCTCGACCGCTCAACAATAAAACGCAGTGTTTATGATATTCTGGTAAATAATTTGAATCCGCGCTACGCTTTACAAATGACTCCCTACGGCGTGGCGATTTTACCCGCCAGCATAAATCTTGCCGCCGTCGAAGTTGAACTTTCAAATTTAAAATTCCGTGAAACGAGACTTCGTACCGCCTTAGATTCTCTGCGCAATGAATATGACTACATTATAATCGATTGCCCGCCCGCGCTCGGACTTTTGACGATTAATGCAATGGCTGCCGTTGACGCCGTGATTATTCCTATGCAATGTGAATTTTACGCAATGGAAGGTTTGGCGCAACTTTTGAAAACCATTGAAATTATCAAAAATGATTTAAATCCTCTGCTTTTTATTGAAGGAATTGTTATGACAATGTTTGACGGCAGGTCTAAACACAACAAGCAAGTTATTGAGGAAGTACGCGAAAATTTGGGAAATTTGGTTTATGAAACTGTAATTCCACGCGCCATAAAAATTTCAGAGGCGGCAAGTTACGGCGTACCAATTCTTTTTTACGACAAATACTCTAAAATTGCAAAAGTTTATCTGAAATTAGCTAAGGAGGTTGTTAATCGTGGCAAATAAACGCGGAAATTTGGGGCGCGGCTTAGGCGCACTTCTTGGCACTCAAGCGGTAGACTTTGCAAATATTAATCCTGCTGAAATTGTTCAAGAAATTCCTGTTGAAAATATTCGCCCTAATCGTTACAGAATCCGTCAAACTCTCAACAATGAATCTATGAAAGAACTTGCTGAATCAATCCGCGCCTATGGCGTTTTACAGCCAATTATTGTTAGAAGTGTCGGCGGCGAACGTTACGAATTAATCGCCGGTGAACGCAGATTAAGCGCGGCAAGATTTATCGGGCTTGAAAAAATTCCCGCCGTGCTTAGAAATTACACTGATTCACAAATGCGGGAAGTTTCTTTGATTGAAAATATTCAGCGTCAAAATTTAAGTGTTTTGGAAGAGGCGGCAACCTACGAAAGTTTGATTAAGGAATATTCTTATACTCAAGAAACTTTGGCGGCTAAAATTGGGCGTAGTCGTTCACATATTGCAAATTTACTGCGCCTGTTAAAACTTTCGCCACAAGTCAGAGATTGGATTTCTGAAGGTAAACTTTCAATGGGGCAAGCGCGCCCGCTCCTTGCGATTGAAAATGAAGAATTGCAAACTAACGCCGCTGAAATGATTATTCATGAAGATTTATCTGTTAGAAAAGTTGAGGCTTTTATTAAGGAATTGCGAAACGCCGGCTTAATTCCGGAAGAAAAAAAATCTGATTTACCTGTAGCTATGGCTTATGCAATAATGCCTTCCCGCCGCACAATTTCTGAACAAAATATTGATTCTTCATTAATTGCGCAAGATCGCCGAATTTCGCCTTATGAAATGCGTTTTCGTGACGCCGAAAGAAAGTTGAATAAAATTCTTAACGCGCCAATTAAAATTATCGAAGATGGCAACACTCATCAACTTCAAATTAATTTGCCAAATGAAACTGAACTTTTGCGCGTGCTTACAAAAATTGAAACTGTTTTGACAAATTCCACAAATGACGCCGCCGAAATTGAAGATACTACTCGCGCAGAAAAAATTTCCGCACTTAGAAATTTTTCAACAAAGGGAACTATAAATTAATCAAAGGAGAATTTTTGTATGAGCGATTTTAACGCCACGCTTATTGACAATTTGGCGTATATTTTTATTGCTTTTGGAATTATAATTGCTGTAATGATTGCATTTATAGTTAGTTTGGAGGCGCACCTTTCAGATATGAAAAAGCGTTATCGAAAAATTATGATGAGTGATGACGATGATTCTAACGCCCAACAAATTTTGATTAAGCACGGCGAAAGAATTAATTCTGCGCTTGACGCCGAAGAAAAATTAACCGGCGAATTAAATCAGCTTAAAGAATTAATCAATCATTCAATCAGCCGCGTTGCCGTTGTTCGTTTCAACGCCTTCAAAGATGATACTGCAGAATTAAGTTATTGTATTGCGTTGCTTGACGCTGAAAATAGCGGTGTTATAATTTCTTCGCTTAATGGCAGAGACTTTTCGCGCAGTTATGTTAAACCTATTGTAAAAGGCGATTCTGTAACTTACAAACTTACAAAAGAAGAAGAACAAGCCCTGCGCGACGCCTCAGCTGAAAAATAACGGGAGGAATTTTAAAAAATTGGACGAGGAAAAAAAAGATTATCTGATAACAATCACGGGCAAAGGCAAGCGGCGAGAAATTCATTTATCGGCGTTTGGATTTAATTTTGGGCTTTTTGTGATAATGTTATGCGCGTTTATTTTTATTGGAACTTGCAGTTATTCAGTTTATGAAATTTTACATTATAGGCAAAATCGTGAAATTATTAGTGAAGTACAACGCGCCGGCGAAATGCAACAGGAACAACTTTTAGCCGTTTCAAAAAAAGCCGCAAATTTAAGCGAAACAATTCAAAATCTTGCACAGCAGGAAGAAGAATTGAGAATTCAAGCGGGATTGAATAAACCTGCGCGCGAAGATAAAATTTCTGAAGAAAATATCCCCGCCGAAAATCAATCTGAATGGATACCGCCCGACGCCGAAAATCAACCTACTGTTGAAATTAAATCAGAGTGGGTACCGCCGGACGCCGAAAATAAACCCACCGCTGAAATTAAATCTGAATGGGTACCGCCCGCAGATGAAATTCCTGAACTTGGAGAAATTGCGCCTATCGAAGGCTTGCCTAATCCTGAAGATTTACCCGCACTTGAAAATATTCCTGCAAGTGTAGAAATTCCCGCGCCGGAAACTAAATCTGAATGGTTGCCGCCGTATGTTGAGGGAGCTTATACAGGGCAAGGCGGACCTTTGCCGGATTTAAAAATTGGTGACGTTTCAGAGGCGTTAGAAATGATTGAACAGCGCGTGGCAATTCGCCTTGAAAGTCTTGATGATTTTCAAAATGAATTAAAATATCGCCGCGAGCAAATGTATCTTGTTGCTGAAGTTCCTGCAAATACTACCGGAACTTTTGGAACGGTTATAGTTGAAAACGGCTTTGCAAGTATGCCCAATTTGACGCTTGATTTAGGGCAATTCGGCGGCGCGCCTTCAAATGATCCAAATATGCCTTCAATTTGGCCAACAACCGGCGTTGTCACTTCGCCCTATGGTTTACGCTGGGGCGGTACTGATTTTCATCCGGGTATTGATATTGCAAACGATATGGGGACACCTATTGTTGCAACGGCTGATGGAATTGTTGAATACGCGGGTTGGAATGCCGGCGGTTATGGTAATATGGTCGATATAAATCACGGCAACGGCTTAATGACGCGCTACGGGCACGCCTCGCAAGTTGTAGTTACAGCGGGGCAATATGTCAAACGCGGACAGTTAATCGCCTATATGGGAAGTACAGGATTTAGCACGGGACCGCACGTTCATTACGAAGTTCACGTAAACGGGCAAAGAGTAAATCCAATAAGTTATCTTTAAAATGTTAGGAAGATGATAAATGGCAACAAAAATTTTGTTAGTAACTCAAGGTTTTTCATTTATGGGCAATTCCATTCAAAAAACTTTAGAAAAAGCAGGTTATGAAGTTGTAAGAATTGATCCGCTTGTAGAGGACTTAGCCGCAAATAAAACCAGTTCAAATATAATGGTTTTTTATCTCGGCAAATTCATTGAAGATATTCCGCAATTTTTGGTTTATCTGAAAGATTTTTGCGTTGAAGAAGAAAAAGTCTTAGTCTTAATCGGCAACAATGACGAATTGGCAACAGTTCAAGAAGTTATTCCGGAAACTGTAATAGCTACAACTTTGGAACGCCCTGTTGACTTAAAAAAACTTGTTCAAAGTGTAGATAAAATTTCGCAGTCCGTAAACAACAACGAATTTAAGCGAAATATTTTGTTGGTTGACGACGATACAACTTTCTTAAAAATGATGAAAAATTGGCTTGAAAAATATTACCGCGTAACAATCGTAACAAGCGGCACGCAAGCTTTAATGTATCTTGCAGACAATAAACCGGATTTAATTTTACTTGATTATGAAATGCCCGTGACTTCCGGTCCTCAAGTTTTGGAAATGATTCGCAGTGAAACGAAAGTTGGAAAAGTTCCTGTAATGTTTTTGACGGGCAAAAGTGACAAAGAAAGTATTGTAAAAGTTTTGGCACTCAAGCCGGACGGTTATCTTTTAAAATCTTTAAATCGTGAACAAATTTTGGCAACGTTAAGCCAATTTTTCAGCAAAATAGAACACTAAAAAACAGGCGGTAATTCTATCAATTCTTAAAATCCGAAAAAAGACAGGCGGTGAAAAAAATGACTGGAATTAGGGAAGTCATCACTGGCGGCGATTTCAAAAGAATGGTTTCCGGTGCGTACAGTGAATTTTTGCTTGAATATGAAAACATAAATTTGCAAATTGGCGCGGGAACTTTGCCGGGTACGCACATTTTGCGGACGATGGGAGCTGCAGTTATGCCGCTTGCTGATGCCAAAGATGACAGTATAGGCGGTTTAAGTCGCAGGGTTGCAACGGCGGCAGTTTTTGGAGCGCGTGGAAATGCCGGCGTAGTTTTGGCGCAAATGTTTAGGGGAATTGCTACAGGGCTTGCAGGAAAATATGAGGCTACGGGCTCGGAATTCGGCAAGGCTTTTCAATACGGGATTTTGTACGCACAACGCGCCCTGCCGGACGATAGCGAAAGTCCTTTCATTATCGTTGCAAAGGCTGTAGCAAAAGGCGCGTATCATGCCGTTAGAGACAATATGCCAATAGTTGAAATTTTAAACAAGGCGATTCAATCCGGCGAAAAAATTGTTGCAGAATCCGGGCAAAATAACGCCGGTGCAAGCATTATGATTAGCTTTTTGAAAGGCTGTTTGAAAGGCTTGGACGGAAATTTTGTATCGCCTACGGTTAGTCTTTCGCTCGGCTTAGGTATTCATAAAAATATGCCCGACCCGCGTAATGATTTAGTTCGCCCGTATTGTATAAGACTGCGTGTCAAAAGTTCCAATGCAAATATCGCTGAACTTGAACGCCAAATGAAAGATTTCAGCAGTTTTTCAATAGTTGAACAAATGAACGGCGGAATTGAAGTACATTTGCACACAGATCACGTTGGAAAAGCATTAGAGCAAGCATTGGGCTGGGGACCACTGCGCGACGTAAAAATTACAAATATGAGCGAAACTCACGCCTTGCCGGCAAATGACGCCTTGATAAAAGTTGCGGCGTTGGCGGTTGCAAAAGACCCTGACGAGGCTCAAAAACTGCAAGACGCGGGCGCAACTATTTTAGTTTCGGGGAGTCCTCAAGCATCGCCTTCACTTGCTGAAATTATTGGCGCGGCTCATTCGGATTTAGCGTCAAATTATGTTTTAGTTTCGTCCAGTGAAGATTATCGATTAGTTTTTAAACAGGCGAAAAAACTTTTGGGCAACCGCGTCGAATTAGTTCTAAAAGATTCATTTGAAGGCGCAATTTCTGCTTTAAAAAAATTCTCCGCCGCACTTTCTGCCGCTGAAAATGCTAAAAATATGAACTAAGTTAAAAATTTTTCCAATAAAAAATCTCGCGCAGATTATTATAAAAAATTTCAGCGCGGGATTTTTAATTTTAATTTATAAATATTTTCAGATTGTAAAGCGGCTTTTTGTTCCTTGCAATTTAAAAATACTTAGTTTATAATAACATTGAAAAAATTGGAGGTAATAATTATGTTAAAAAAATTTTTTATCGGCGCATTAATTTTTACTTCAAGTTTTGGAATTTTTGCAACTTCAGAGGCGGCGCAATATGACAAAGAAAATTATTGTTGCAGGGATTCGTATTGCGGCGATTATTACAATGAAAGAAATTCTAACGGCGATTGTTACGGCGGCTACTGTTACGGCAGAGGGCGCGGTTGCCGTTGATTAAATAATTTTTTTTTAAATCGGTGGCAAGTAAATTCTTGCCGCTTTTTTTATTACAAAGGAGGTTAAAAGCGTGGCAAATTACACAACAACAACGCCTGAATGGGCGGTTTCCAATCAATCGGCAGTTATGAGCGGTATTGAAGGGATAAAAGATACAACTGTTGGAAATATCAACCCAAATTATAAATTTAAGCGTCGCGCAGTACCTACTGAAGATGAACTCGTTGAGGGCGTATTGAAAGGCAACCGAATGATTCTTTCACAGGCGATAACTTTGATTGAAAGTAACAGCCCAAAACATTTTGCAAAGGCGCAGCGCGTCTTACAACGTCTTTTACCGCACACCGGCAAGGCTTTAAGAATCGGAATAACCGGCGTACCCGGCGCGGGTAAATCTACAATTATTGAGGCGTTTGGAAATATGCTCTGCGATTTAGGCTACAAAATTGCAGTGTTGACGATAGATCCTACAAGTTCAGTAACGAAAGGTTCAATTTTGGGCGATAAAACACGAATGGGAACTTTAAGCCGCCGTGAAGAGGCTTTTATTCGCCCTAGTCCTGCAGGCGGAACTTTGGGCGGAGTTGCACGTAAAAGCCGCGAAACTATGTTAATGTGTGAGGCGGCAGGTTACGACGTGATTTTGATTGAAACTGTTGGTGTTGGACAATCTGAAACGACCGTGCGTTCAATGGTTGATTTTTTTATGTTGGTAGTTTTGACGGGCGCGGGTGATGATTTACAGGGAATTAAAAAAGGCGTTATGGAACTTGCTGATGCTATCGTAATTAATAAGGCGGACGGCGATAATTTGATTAAGGCGAAAGTTGCGCGCGGCGAATACGAAAGAATGATTGAATTTATACGCCCTGCAACTGAAGGCTGGGAAACTCACGCCTATTTGGCAAGTGCAGTTGAAAAAACAGGGCTTGACGATTTATGGCAAGTCATACAGATTTTCAAAAAAGTTACAACTGAAAGTGGCGTGTTTCAAAAACGCCGGGACGGGCAACTTTTAGACTGGATGTACGCAATGATTGATGAACACCTTCACAATTTATTTTTTGGCGACGCGGTAATAACGGGGCGAATGCCGGAAATTAAAGACGCAGTTTTAAACGGCGTAATTTCACCGACTCAAGCGGTTGCAGAATTAATAAAAATGTTTGACGTGAAACGCGCCGCCGAGCGTCAAGTTGATTTATTTACTGCGAACTGAGGAATTTTTATGAAGAAAAAATTTGCTGCAATTTTGGCGGCGTCAATTTTATTCAGCGTAAATTTTGCAAATGCCGAAGACGAAGGAGCTGCCGCCGCGCCCGCTGAAATTAATCACGAAAAATCAATTTATTTCACTGCGCCGGATTTTTACAATATGACTTCGACGGACAGCTTAATTATTTTGCCAAATTATCCAACTTATCAACAAACTACTGAATACACTTGCGGACCTGCCGCCGCGCTTACAGTTTTGCAATATTACAAAAATTACGATTATGACGAAATGAAAATTTCCGCCGAAATGAAAACTAAAGGTTATCCTGTGGGAACTAATCCTTCAGATATGGTAAATTTTTTTAAGAAAATCGGCTGGAAAGTTCAGAGCAGTTTAAATTCTAAGCCTTTTGAAAGTTACGCAGATTTTCAAAATTTCGTAGTAAAAAATTTAAGACTCGGCAGACCAATTTTAGTTGACAATATCGAATGGGGCGGACATTGGCGCGTAATTATCGGCTATGATTCAATGAATACTGATTCAGATTTAGACGACGTTTTGATTTTTGAAGATCCCTATGACACAAGCGACCACAAGCAAGACGGCTATACAGTTGGCAACGGCTGGCGATTTTTTTCAATGTGGTTTGCACATTCAAACACGCCGAAAAATCAAAGAAATCAACCTTACGTCATTGCAACGCCGAATTAAGGAGGCGAAATTTTGTACACGAAAAAAATTTATTTCAGCGGCGATTTAGATATTTTGATTGAAACTTTTGAAGGCGTCAAAGGCGTTGTAAAAGTTACGGCGGGAAATATTTCAGCGCAAAATGTCATAAGTTATGCTTACAGGGAGCCGCGCACGCTTGAAAATATTTCCGGCGTCGAAATTGAATTTAATCCAAAAAAAATTGATATTTCAACACTGCTTGATATTCTTTTCAACAATTTGAATCCCTACGAAGAAAATAATTTGGGCGTTTACTACACAATGGGCGAAGACACGCCGCAGGTTGAACTTCATATGAATTTTGTTGCGAACAAGGGCAAATGTCCCGCGTCGAGTTCAGCCGCGCTTATTATGAACGACCCCAACAGCAACCCGCGCTTGAATCGTCAATGTTACGTTAATTTTGGCAGATTTAAAAATTTCAGACAGTAAAACTTTTTTAAGCCCAAAATCGGCTCTAATTTCAACGAGAAGGCACTTTTAAAAACTTTTACGATATTTTGTTTGAATCTTTAATATTGCGTTAATTTCGGCAAATTTTAAAATTTCAAACAGTAAAACTTTTTTAAGCCCAAAACGGGCTCTAATTTCAACGAGAAGGCACTTTCAAAAACTTTTACGATACTTTGTTTGAATCTTCAATATTGCGTTAATTTCGGCAGATTTTAAAATTTTGTTATTTCTAATACGGCATTTCTTTCTTTAGAAGAAAGAAACGCCTAGCAAAGAAAGAATCCTTCGCCCGCCTGCGTTTTTCGCGTTTAATGTTACAGTAATTTAAAATTCCAGCCGCGTTTTCTCACGTTTTCTAATCTTAAAGTCACAAGCAAAAACGAAGTGCGGCGGGCGTATAACGCGCCTTTTTCTCTTTTCAGTTTATCGATTAGTTACACGCTCCTAAAATTTGCCCTACGCAAAGTCCGCCGTCATTTGGCGGGATTAATTTTTGGCGCAAAACTTTTAAGCCGCGCAATTTTAATTTTTTAAGTGTCAAGGAAGTTAAAAGCGAATTCTGGAAACAGCCGCCGCTTATTGCGACGGTTTTTATTTTTGTCTGAAGTGAAATTATTTCGCAAGCCTGCGCGACCATTTCAGCAAGTTGCACATGAAAAAATTTTGCCAAATCTGCAACTCCCGCGCCGTTCAATCTGCGCAATAAAATTTCATTAAAAAGTTCGTCCGTCGGTAAAATTAAATCTTTTCCAACTGTAAAATCGCCGTGCAAATTTTTTGTCGAAGTTTCAGCCACACTTTGCAATTTCATAGCCGCCTCACCTTCATAACTTGAAACTTTGCAAATTCCCAAAATTGCGCTAACTGCGTCAAAGAGCCGCCCGCAACTTGTAGATTCAACGCAGTTTAAATTTTTTTCCAACATTAAAATTTGCGCGTTGATATTTCTTTCTTCAACCAAATTTAAATCCTTAGCAACGGAAAAATCTTTCAGCATTGAAATTGCACTGCGCCAACTTTCTTTTGACGATTTATCGCCGCCCGCTTGCCTAAATTTTGCAATGTGTCCGACGCGCCTATAATTTTTTGTATCGCAAATAAAAATTTCGCCGCCCCAAATTGTGCCGTCCGCGCTGTAACCTGTACCGTCAAACGCCACGCCTATTACCTCGCCGTTAAAATTATTTTCTGCCAAACAACTTAAAATATGTGCGTAATGGTGTTGAACTTTTACAAGCGGAATTTGTAAATTTTGGGCAATTTCGGCGGCAACTTTTGAAGTTTGATAACGCGGGTGTAAATCGCAAGCCACAACTTTTGGGCGAATTTCCAACAAGTCCATCATTCGGCGAATTGAACTTTTCAAAATTTCAACCGTGCGTAAATCGCTAACGTCCCCAATATAAGGCGAAGGATACAGCAAATTATTTTTCGCAAGGCAGAAAGTATTTTTGAGTTCGCCGCCTATAGCTAATGCAGGGATTAGGGAATTGTCAAAAAAAATTGGAAGTGGCGAATAGCCGCGACTCCTGCGAATAATTGAGGGCTCATTGTCGATAAAATCCATAACCGAATCATCGGCGCGCATTAAAATTTTTCTGTCATTTGAAATAATCACGTCACAAAAATCGCCAAAACTTTCAGCCGCCGTTTCGTCATCAATCGCAATGGGAACGCCGGAAGGGTTGCCGCTCGTCATTACAAGCGCAGTTGGAAAATTTTTTATTTCGTCCGGAAAATTGAAAATCAGCAAATGTAACGGCGTGTAAGGCAACATTGCGCCAATTTTATTTATATTCGGTGCAACATTTTTGGCGATTGTGGAATTATTTTTTTGCAAAAGTACAATCGGTTTTTGTGGGCTGTCTAAAAAAATTTTTTCATTGTCAGTCAAAAAACATTCGGCTTGAACGGCGGCAATATCTTTGAACATTACGGCGAAAGGTTTAGTCGGGCGAATTTTACTTTCACGCAACTTTTGAACGGCGGCAAAATTTTTAGCATCGCAAGCCAAATGAAAACCGCCAATACCTTTAATCGCCGCAATTCCGCCGCCTGCCAAAATTTTTCTAACTTTTTTTATTGCGTCGTGATTTTTTTCGTGCGAATTTAAAATATAAACCTTCGGACCGCAATTATTACAGCAAATTGGTTGAGCGTCAAATCTGCGCGAGGCAGGGTTAAAATATTCGGCGGCACAACTTTCGCACATTGGAAAATTTTTCATTGAAGTGCGCTCTCTGTCGTAGGGCATATTTTCCAGAATCGAAAGGCGCGGACCGCAAGCCGTGCAATTTATGAACGGGTGTAAATATCTTTTATCGGCGGGGTTGAAAAGTTCGCTCGCGCAGTTTTCACAAATTGCAATATCCGGCGAAACAAAAATATCGCCAGCCTCATGTTCACTTTCGACAATTTTAAAATCGGTAAAAATTTTTTCAGTAAAAATTTCTGTAACGTCAACTTTTAAAATTGCACTGCGTGGCGGAGCTTTTTCAGTTATCGCCTTAACAAAATTTTCAAGATTTTTGGGCGTACCCTGTGCGAAAATTTCAACGTACGAGCCCTTGTTTGCAACAGTTCCCAAAATAAAAAAATCGCCGGCAATTCGACTGATAAACGGGCGAAAACCGACGCCTTGTACAATTCCAAAAACTTTTATATTCAACAACATTTATAAAATCAACGCCTTTTTATTTCTGTTGAGGCAAATTACTAATTAAATGCATAGAGGCACTTATGAGACAAGAAATTAAAACGTCAAAATCGCCCGTGTCTTTTTTCAGTACTTCCTTAAATTTTTCATAAATTTGGAATTGCGGGATATTTCCATAAGCGCGCATAAGCCAGCCAACATTTTGCATTGTGATATTATGAATAACGGCGTGACGGTATTGTGGATTTTTTTGAAAAAATTTAATACCGCCCATAAATTCGTCAACGTGTTTCAAGCCGTTAATAATTCTATCCAATTTATTATAAATTCCTTCAAAATTAAAATTTGCGTTTAAAGCCTTTGTACTTAAAGAATTGGGATAACGGCGGGAAACATAAAAAGCATTTGGTAAAATTATAATTGTTTTTGCCAAACAAATAAGCTCGAAAGTCCAGTAACTGTCTTCTTGCATAATCGGCAAAAATTTTATTTCGTTTTCAACCAAAAAATCTCTTCGCAAAAATTTTAACCATGGAACAACTTCAAAGTAATTTTCGCTCCATAATTTTATTCTCATAGGCATATTTTCTGACAGCGATTTTAAAGTATTGTCGTTGGGGTTTCCTACAAATGCAGTTTCCTTTAAAAATTTTTCACCGACGCCTGAAGAAATAATATAATTTTTTCCCATTAAAACATCAGCTTTAAAATTTTCAGCTACATTATAAAAATTCTGTAAAGTTCCAACGGCTATAACGTCGTCACTATCCATAAAATAAATATATTTGCCGCGGGAAAATTCTAAGCCTTTGTTGCGCGGCGGACCGGCACAGCCTCTGTTACTTTTGGTGTGGAGTAATTTTAACCGCCCGTTAAATTGTGGCATGAAACTTTCAACAATTTCGCAACTTTTATCAGTCGAACAATCGTCAACAACAATTACTTCAATATTTTCCATATCTTGTGACAAAACGCTTTTTAACGCCTCAGCAATATATTTTTCCACGTTGTACATTGGCATAATCACTGAAATTAGCGGAATTTCACTTGCCATAATCATACCCCCTTTGCATTTAAAAAAAATTCATTGTAGTACAAACAAATTTTTGGGAAAGTCATATAGGCGATTAACTCGTTGACTTCTTCCAAAATTGCGCCGTATTCTTTACCAACAAAATAGCCGTGGTCTCCAAATTGCGAAACTAAAATTGCAACAGTCATCACGATTAATGCATCAACCGGCTTTTTTCCAAATAACATTCTTTTTAGCGGAATAAATTTTAAAAGTATCGCCAACAACGCCAAAATATAAATCGTCAAAAAAATATAAATTTGCTTACGGTAGGGAAAATCTGCCATCATTACAAAAGTTGGTTCACCTGAAGGAAAAGCTCCGGTTTGAAAAAATACCCGCCCATAACTTAATTCACGCATTGCAAACAAAATCATTAACGCCGCGCAAAATCTGTGAAACCATTTTGAATTTGAATTTTCAGCCGATAAACTCAATTTGAAACTTAAAGCGGCAGAAAATAAAAGTACTGCCACTTGTAAATTTTCGATTAGCCCGTTTTCAAATGCTACTTTTGGCGGCAATACAAATGACAGCGGAAAACTTAACGCCACTAATGCTAAATTAATTTTTAGATACATTGTGTTTTTCAGTTCCAATCCGGCAGATTTTCAATTTCTTTTAAAATTGTACCGTCAAGATAATCAATTTCGGTAATTTCGATATGGAGTGCGCTTTTTCTGAAACCGTGTTTCATAACGTCAGAATCTTGTTTAACGAAAGGATTTAAAATTTTATTAATTTCAAAAGTTTGAACGCCGTTTTCAGCGTTAGTAACTTCGAGTTCAAAGGGCGTAATTCCTGCATTGCCGTCTTTCCCGTCAAGAATGACGCGCCCAATAATTTTTTCAACCGGTTTATCAGAAAAAAAATCTGCGTCAAGTGAAATTTTTAAAGTTTTAGAAAAGCCGTATTCGTCGCCTTCAGTTACTTCAGTTGAAAATTTTTTTACTTCAAAAGTTCGTGCAATTTCTTCTTTAATTGGAACGTTCAAACTTTCCAATTTAATTTTTAAGGCGCGTTTTACGCCGAGATAGTAGCCTTCAAATCCTTTTGCGTCGATAATTTTCCATTCGTTATCACTGATTTTTTGCAAAGTAATTTCAATTTCAAAATCAAAATTCATTGCCGCGTTGTGAAAATTAATTGTGGAATAAGCCGCGCCGTCAATTACAACCGGCTTTGAATAATTATTAATAATACACGTATCGACGCCGGATTTTTTCAACCATTTTTGCATTTCGCTTGAATCATCCGGAAAATTAACTTTGCCCGTTGAAATATAATCTTTAAGTGCGCTTTTTGAAATGTCAACAAAATCTTCGCGCAGATTTTCATAAGCGTTTGAAAGTTCCAAAGTTGAATAAATCATTGAGTTTACGCCGTCGTTAATTTTTGCGGTTGAAATTTCAGTGGCGGCATTTTCGAGAATTTTTTCAGTGTCAACAAGTCTGTAAAAAGTTTCTGTATCGTGATATTCTGTAGCCTCACGAATAATTTTTATTGAATAGACAGGCAGAGTTTGAATTTTTTGCATAGCTTGCCAACTACAAACGCCCATTGCCACAAGCGCAATTAAAATCAGCGGTACAACGATTATCAAAATTTTTTTCATTAAAATCTAATCTCTCCCAAAAATTAAATCAGGGCGGCGTTGCATTGTAATTTCAAATGCTTTCATTTGCCGCCACTTTGCAATTTCGGCGTGGTTGCCGCTAAGTAAAACTTCCGGCACTTCCAGCCCTTCAAATTCACGTGGGCGCGTGTATTGCGGATAGCTTAACATATTTTCAAAAAATGAATCAGTTTCTGCAGAATCTGCCGCGCCCAAAACGTCCGGTAACATTCTTGCAACCGCGTCAACTATCGCCATTGTTGGAATTTCGCCGCCTGTCAAAACGTAATCGCCGATTGAAATTAATTCATCTGCTAAAGTGTAAATTCTGGCATCAAATCCTTCATAGTGTCCGCAAATAAAAATTAACCAGTCAACCTGCGCGAGTTCCTTAGCTTTTTCTTGATTGAAAGTTTTACCGGCGGGATCTGTGATAATAATTCTGCGCGAGGGCGAATTGGAATTTTTTAAAATCGAACGCACGGCGCGAAACATTGGCTCCGGTTTTAAAACCATTCCACTACCGCCGCCAAATGGTGAATCGTCAACTTGCTTATGTTTATCAAATGCAAAGTCTCTAAGTTGCGTTAATCGAATTTCCAAAATTTTATTGTCAATGGCGCGTTTAATAATGCTGTCTCCAAAAACGCCGCTGAACATTTCCGGAAAAAGTGTAATTATGTCAATTTCTTTTGTCATATAAACTCCATTTTAAATTTTCTTTAATCCCTAACACCTAGAATTTGTTTACAAATGGAAGATTAAAAGGCGCAAAGGACGCCCGCCGCACTCCGTTTTTGCTTGTGACTTTAAGATTAGAAAACGTGAGAAAACGCGGTACATACTTTAAATTACTGAAAAGTTAGACGCGAAAAACGCAGGCGGGCGAAAGATTCTTTCTTTGCTAGGCGTTTCTTTCTTCTAAAGAAAGAAATGCCGACTTGTTAATTTTTAAAAATTTTGAAAAAACTCCTAGCCCCTATTCCCTAAAATCCCTGTCGTTCAAAGTGATTTTCGCGTTGCTTATCAATCGCTGTAACTCTCAAAGACTGTTCAGCCGTATATTCAAATTTCACGTCAACAAAAGTTTGACCTTTCGGCGCAGGCGGTAAATTTTTCAAACTCAAAGTGCCGCGATAACGATGATATTTTAAATCAGATTTAGTTTCGTCGCCCGCCTCATAAATATTAATGTCAATGCGCGTTTGATTGTCAAAAACAGTTTCATATTCCCGCGTAATTTCGCACGGGTAGGGCGTCCCTTTATCAAGCAATTTATCAAAAACCATTTTATTTTCAAAATTTATAATCGCCACGCCTAAAGAATGTGCCAGCACGCTTTTAATTTCAATGCTGTTATCGTTATTTTTCAATTCAGCAACACGCGCCGCGCCGCTCGCTACAAGCCGCAAATTTTCAGAATCAGTTTCCGGAGTTTTGCCGAGTTCCCTTGAAATTTTTTGGCGAATGTAGGGAATTTTACAAGTGCCGCCCGCTAAAATCAAATTTCCAATTTCATCAAGCGTCAAATTATTTTCAACTATAAAATTTTCCAGTTTGTCAAAAATTTTTTCGTACAATGGACGGCAAATTTCGTCAAAATCTGCGCGAGTCAAACTGAAATGCAAAGAATAACTTTTGCCGTCAAATTTCGTTAAATCAGTCAAATTTATTTCGCAAAATTCCTCATTGCTCAAATTTTCCTTAATCCTGCGCGCCTCAATCATAAGGCGATTTAAAAGCTTGTTGTATTCACTTTCGGCAACCATCGCCGTAAAAGAATTTGAAAGATTAATTTTCGCCTCTTCCTCAATCTGATAAATCAGCCGTTCAAAAATAATCCTGTCGAAATTATCGCCGCCAAATCTGTCATCGCCGTCAATCGCCGTTGCCTTGTAACTTTCGCCGTCTTTTTCCAAAATGCTTAAATCAAAAGTACCGCCGCCAATATCGATAACCAAAATTTTTTTGTCAACCGGTTTATCGTGGAAAATTTCAACAGCCGCCGCCGTAGAATCTTCCAAAATCCATAAAATTTCAAAGCCGGCAATTTCGCCCGCCTTGCGAATTTCGGCGCGTTGATTATCATTAAAAATCGCAGGAATTGTTATAACCGCGCCAATTTCAATATTTTCTGCCAAATTATTTTTTTCGATAAATTGCCGCCGAATTTCCTTAAAAATTTCAACCGCAAAATCTGTAGGGCTGTAAATGTAGCCGTTGCAATTCCAATTTTTGTTAAGCTCCAAATTTCCAATAAAATTTTTCGCAGAACTAATTATATTTTCCGGTTGGATTGCGCCCTTGTTTTGCGCGGCAAGTCCAACGCTGACTTCGCCCAATTCGTCAACAAAAATTACACTCGGTAAAGTTGTCAAAAATTTTCTTTCGCCGTCCATAAAATAACCGGTTGCAGTTTTTGTAGTTCCAAAATCTATCCCAATAACATAATCGTACAACATAAATTTTCCTCCGCTGTAATAAGCGGAATTTTAGCATTTCCCGCCCGCTCCTGCAACATTTTTAAATTAAAACATACATTTTTTTTGATTTACAGGAATTTTTTCAGCAATAACGAAATAACAAGCGTAAAATTTTTTAGATTGGGGGAAATTTAAATGGCAGATTCAAAAAAAAGTTCATTATTACAGGCGGCTAACAAACTTAAAGCCGCAAAAAAAAGCAGTCCCGTTGGAAAAAATGACGGCTCAAAGGCTGCAAAGCCGAGAAATTCTGCGGACGGTGCTTTAAAAGAAAAAATCAAAGATACCGTTTCAAAATTTGAGGGCGAATAATAGTTTAAAATAATTTTTCAAGCCGGAGAAATTTTCCGGTTAAATTTTTTTGGAAGTGATGAAATGATTTTGCAACGCTACACAAAAATTTTTCTATTATCAGCGGTTTTTTTTATGGCGATAATGGCGGCAGGTTGTCTTGATGATGTTGATCCTGATTTTCAACAACCGCCCGCGCAACATTTCGCCGACACTTTTAGCCCTGAAGATAATTGGTTGATTTACTGGTATATTTGCGGCTCTAACCTTGAAAGTGACAACGGCGCGGCTACAAAAGATATTGAAGAAATGTTTGAGGCGCAACTTCCCGCAAATGTCAAAGTTTTAATTCAAGCCGGCGGTTCCAATGAATGGCAAAACGCCTTTGTAAAATCCGGCGCAACGAATTTATTTTTGTACAGCGCGGACGGCTTGCAGGAACTTGTTACCGCGCCAGACAGCGATATGGGCGATGCTGAAACTGTTGCAAGCTTTTTGCAATTCGGCAAAGATAATTTTGAGGCAGATCACCGCGTATTTGTATTTTGGGATCACGGCGGCGGCAGTGTTTTTGGACTTTGCCACGATGAACGCACTGAAAATATTTTGACTTTGAATGAAGTTAGAGATGCATTTGCGGCGGTTTATGATGCAAATGAAGAAAATCCGCCCTTTGAAGTTATCGGCTTTGATACTTGCTTAATGGCAACTTACGAAATGGCTAATACTTTGTACGGCTACGCACATTATATGGTTGCCTCTGAAGAAATTGAACCCGGCAACGGCTGGCAGTATACAAGTTGGCTAAAATCTTTGGGCGAAAATCCCGCAATGAGCGGCGCACGTTTAGGACAAGTTATTTGTGACAGCTACTACGCGGGTTGTGAAGATGCGTGGACTGAAGATACTGCAACTTTGTCTGTTATCGACTTAACAAAACTTCCTAACCTTCGCACAGCTTATGAAAATTTCGGTATTGAGGCTCTCAGACTTTCTGCGCAAAATCCCAGAAAATTTTTCTCGCAACTCGGACGTAACGCCAAAAACTCCGAAAATTACGGCGGTAATACTCGTGAAAATGGTTACTACGATATGATTGACATTGGAGATTTAGCCGAAAACTCAAAAGATTTATTGCCGCAAACTGCCTCAACTTTAATTCGTGCGGTTGATGATGCAGTTATTCACAAAGTTCACGGACCTTACAGAACAAAGGGCGGCGGTATTTCCGGCTTTTATCCATATTCCGGCAACGATCAAATGTACGCCATGTATACCAGAGTTAGTGCCGCGCCAAATTCTCAAAAATATTTGTACCATTATTTACTGCGCGGCTCCATTCCCAGTGAGGCAGAGGAAATTTTGGCAAGTACAGGCTTGCAAGAATTGCCGCAACCTCTCAGCGAAGGCGAAACGCTTTTTGACATTTCCAATTTGGAAGATTTAAAAATTCAAGTCGATAAAAAGAATAACGCCTTTGTACAGTTGACGCCCGAACAACTTGAAAATATCGCCTATATCAACTGTAATTTGGCTTACCTTGACGAAGAAGAAGATATAATTTTGTATTTGGGCAGCGATTCAAATGTTAAAATTGACTGGAAAAAAGGTACTGTAACAGATAATTTTGACGCAACGTGGCCAATGTTGGACGGACACCCCGTTTATATCGAAGTTAGCGCGGTACAAGACGATTATAATTTGTACTCAATACCGATTAAGTTAAACGGCGAGCGCGTCAATTTGGAGGCGGCGTACCAATACAGCACAAACAGTTATAAAATTATTGGCGCACGCAGACAAAATTCTGAAAAAGGTATGGCTGACAAAAATTTAATCAAACTTAAAACCGGCGATACAATTACAACTTTGCACTACGGTATGACAATCAGCGGCGACGATTCAGATTTGACAGAGGCTGAAGTCGATACTTTCACATTTACCAAAGATTCTAATCTTGCAGATGAAAGAATTGGCAACGGCGAATATTTGTACTGTTTTGAGTTCGTCACGCCCAACAATGAAAGTGCAAGCTCACAATTTATCAATTTCAGCGTTGACGATTCAGGCATTACCACTAACGAAATTGAGGAATAAAATTTTTTACAGATTTTTTATCCTGCCGCGAGGCGGGATTTTTTTTGGGGGGATTTTCTGTGCCAACTTTGAATTGGCTCGGCAAAGATAAAGTTGTTACCTATCATCAGCACGTACCGTTTCATTTCCTAGACAAAAAATTTTCAGTTGGAAATTCCGAAAATATGATAATTCACGGCGATAATTTGTTGGCTTTAAAATCTTTGTTGCCGCGCTATGAAAGTAAAATCAAATGCATTTACATAGACCCGCCTTACAACACCGGCAATGAAGGCTGGATTTACAATGATAACGTTTCAGACCCGCGCTTGCAAAAATGGTTAGGGCAGGTTGTAGGCAAGGAAGGCGAAGATTTAACGCGCCACGATAAATGGCTCTGTATGATGTACCCGCGCCTTAGGTTACTTCAAAAACTCCTGCGCGACGACGG
>FLNY01001592.1_pt1 | contig 40441 bp, 38 predicted proteins | sample 1140381 | NCBI WGS metagenome assembly FLNY01 (sample SAMEA3878172, study PRJEB12797) | bioreactor metagenome | biome: Moose rumen | place: Sweden | collected 2011-10 | reverse complement strand
CATTTTTGAAACAATTATTATTTTTTTGGGGATGCAAAGATACTAATAATTTGATTATTAAAAACAAAATTAAAATTATTTTTATTTACAATAAATTCTCTCTATTCACGTTGCTTATTAAATTTAGTTGGACATCTCATTGACACATATTCTTACCATCTGAAAATAACAGATTCAAGAGAGCAAACAATAAAAACATTATATTTATGTTCAGTAAAGAGACTTATATCGCACGCCGTGAGCAACTCCGCAAAGATATCGGACACGGCATCATCATTCTGCCTGGCAACCATGAAGCTCCATGCAATTACACGGACAACACCTATTGGTTCCGTCAAGACAGCACATTTCTCTATTTCTTTGGTCTTCAGCGCGAGGACATGGTTGGCGTACTCGACTGTGACAGTGGGAAGGACTATATTTTCGCCAACGACTACGACATTGACGACATCATCTGGACCGGCCCTCTGCCAAGCGTTAAGGAGCTTGCCGCCAGCGTGGGCGTAGCCAACAGCGGCACCCTTACCGACCTCCAGGAGTTCTGTAACAAAGCCATCATCAGCAAACGCAACATCCACTATCTCCCACCCTACCGTGCCGACATCACCCAACAGCTATCAGCCCTGCTTGGCATACGTTATGAATGTGTCAATGCCTACGCCTCGCACAACCTTGTCATGGCTTGCGTGAAACAGCGCAGCATCAAAAGCAGTGAAGAGATTGCCGAGATTGAGAAAGCCATTGCCACTGCCTATAATATGCATGTCGGTGCCATGAAACTTGCCATGCCCGGCCGTTACGAATACGAACTGGCCGGATTCATGGAAGGCGAAGCCCGCAAAGGCAACGGTCCCGTCAGCTTCCCTATTATCATGACCATCCACGGCGAAACGCTCCACAATCACGGCCACAACAACAAACTGGTTGAAGGTCGTATGCTGGTGATGGACGCCGGCTGCGAGACAGCCATGAACTACTGTAGTGATATCACACGTTCCGTTCCCGTCGGAGGACGCTACAACGAACGTCAGAAAGCCATCTACGAGATAGTGCTGAATGCCAATTTCGAAGCTATCCGTGTCTCGAAACCGGGCATCACATACCAAGAGGTTCATACTGCCGCCAGCCGCATATTGGCACAGGGATACAAAGAGCTGGGTATCTTGAAAGGCAATATCGACGACATCGTAAGCAACGGGGCCCACAGCTTGCTGATGCCTCACGGTCTGGGTCACATGATGGGACTCGACGTCCACGACATGGAGAACTACGGCCAAATCAACGTCGGCTACGATGACGAGACACGTCCCAGCGAACAATTCGGATTAGGCAGTCTGCGATGCGGACGCAAACTCCAGCCCGGCTTTGTCATCACCGATGAACCCGGATGCTATTTCATCCCCGCCCTCATCGACAAATGGCGTGCCGAAGGCACAAACAAAGACTTCATCAACTTCGACGAACTCGAAAAATGGAAAGATTTCGGCGGCATTCGTATTGAGGATGATATCCTCATCACCGACGACGGTTGCCGCGTATTGGGCAAGCCCATACCGAAAACCGTAGCCGAAATAGAGGCTACGATGAACGAATAGCAACAGCAAATACAGAAAAGGCTCCGAATTCGGAGCCTTTTCTTATTTCTTGTCCAACTCGCAGTATATCGAGTTATTACTGATAAATTCGGGAACTATACTTTTCATCTTGGCCACGATGCGGCGATCATCGAGGGTAAACATGATATCTTCCAGTTCGCCATATTCGCGGTCAATCTCCTCCAACTTATACTTACGAACCTCGGCACGTAGAATCTTGGGATGGTATGTGGGGATATTATTTTCCTTTGTTGCCAGCAACTCTTCGTACAGTTTCTCGCCTGGGCGAAGACCTATCTCCTTTATTTCAATACCTTTAACGCCTGACAACTGAATCATACGTCTTGCCAAGTCGTATATTTTCACAGGTTTACCCATATCGAAGACAAAGATATCGCCACCTTCGCCCATCGCTCCTGCCTCAAGGACCAGGTTACAGGCTTCGGGTATAGTCATAAAGTAACGTATGATGTCTTTATGAGTTACCGTCAAAGGTCCACCGGCTGCCAGCTGTTTTTTGAACAGCGGAATCACGCTACCGTTGCTGCCCAACACGTTACCAAACCGTGTAGTGACGAAATGAGTCTGGTCTGTAGAACGGCTCTGGATATATATTTCAGCCATGCGTTTGGTGGCACCCATCACATTGGTAGGATTGACAGCCTTGTCGGTCGATATCATCACGAACTTTTCAGCATCATACTTGATTGCCAAATCCGCCACATTCTTGGTTCCAAACACATTGACATAGATAGCCTCGTACGGGTTTTCCTCCATGAAGGGCACATGCTTGTATGCCGCGGCATGGTATACGAGATTGGGACGGTAACGCTCAAACACCTCCTCCATGCGTGCATGATCCTTGACGTTTGCTATAACGAACTCCATTCTGTCGATGTACTTTTTGTACGGTTCGTTGTTACGCAATTCAAACTGTAGGTCGTACATCGGCGACTCAGCCTGGTCGAGCATGATAATCTTTTGGGGACTGTACTGTAGCAACTGACGGCATATCTCACTACCGATGGAACCGGCGGCGCCCGTAACGAGAACGGTCTTGTCAAGCACCTCGCGCACGATATTGATATTATCAATTTTTATAGGTTCACGTTCCAGCAAGTCTTCGATTTTGATATCTTGAATCTGGTTCGAACTGAACGAACCATCTATCCACGTAGTGATATGAGGTACCGACTTTACGGTAAGTCCAAGGTCAAGAGCACGATTAGTGATGGCTTGCTTGTACATTATACGTATAGACGGGATGGCAATAATCAATTGAGTGACCTCTTTTGCATTGACAAATTTCTGGGTGAGGGCTGCTCGGGCACGCATCACCGGCACACCGTCGAGGATTTGGTTGACCTTGGCAGGATCGTCGTCGATGAAGGCCACCACATTGTAATCGACATGCGCATCCTGTTTCAAAGCATTGTTGGCAATGACACCAGCTGCTCCGGCACCGTATATCATCACATTGATGTCACGCCGGCGGCGTTTGAAATAGGTATTGTATATATACAACAGACCGAAACGTTCGAAAAGCATCAGTACTGCCAGTATGGAATAGAGCATCACCACTGCCCGATAGGATAGTAGGGTGTTCGTGGGCATGAAATGCGTCTGGTTATTCAAATAGTTGATGACAATACAAATAATTGCAGGAATAATACACACAATCAGCACACGCCATATATCGTTTAGTCCTGCATGACGGATAATATTCTTGTAGGGCTTCATTATCAAGAACATCACAAGAGTTATGGTAAACGACATGCAAAACTTGAAAACTGTCGCATTGAATGTAATTCCCATAAACGAGCGCGTAGCGAAGGCCTCGGCCATGACGAAGGCAATTACAAAAAGAATGATATCAAAAAACAACATTACCCATCCCGGAACGGTGGAGTGACGGTAACGTTTGACCAAATTAAAGAATAATCTTTTAAACATAGACGTATTATTGATTGTTGTCAACTATTGTTATTTCATTATTAAAGACGTGCGTCGACCTGTATGCGGGGCAAGATTCCTTTCACGTCGTACACTACTCCAGGCTCAGGTACCAGACTTCTGATATCCAGGTCTGCAAACGACCGGTGTGCCACAGCCAGAACTGCTGCATCGAAAGTCTCGCCTACCGGAATTGCAGGCAAAAGATGTATGCCATACTCAGTCTCCACCTTCCGCGGGTCGACACAAGGGTCGACTATGGTGATATTGTCAGTATATTCATTAAGTGTATGATAGATATCAGCGACTTTGGTATTGCGCGTGTCAGAACAGTTCTCCTTGAACGAGAAGCCTAATATCAATATGTGGGAGTTTCTGACCGAGACCCCTTTAAGATTCATGTAATGAATAAGTTGAGACGCCACATATGCTCCCATCCCGTCATTTAGCCTGCGGGCGCTATACATCACACGTGGAAGAACACCGTACACCTGAGCTTTCTCAATCATATAGTAAGGATCCACACCGATGCAATGACCGCCCACCAGTCCCGGTTTCATCCGTATGAAATTCCATTTGCTGGCAGCGGCATCGAGCACATCTCCTGTATCTAAATCCATGGCAGCAAAGATCTTAGCCAGCTCATTCATAAATGCTATATTGACATCGCGTTGGCAGTTTTCGACTATCTTTGATGCTTCAGCCACACGGATTGAGGGTGCCTTATGGGTGCCGCCACGCAAAACCGAGTTGTACAGATTATCTATAAAATCCGCTGCTTCGGGAGTTGAACCGGAAGTCACTTTACATATAGTCTCTACTGTGTGTTCCTTGTCGCCCGGATTGATGCGTTCGGGACTGTAGCCAACGAAGAAGTCCTCGTTGTATTTCAGTCCAGAGGCTTCGCTAAGGACCGGTACGCACTCCTCTTCGGTAACCCCCGGATACACCGTTGATTCATACACAACAGTATCGCCTCTTTTCAATAATTGTCCTACCGTATTAGAAGCCTGAATCAAAGGTTTCAAGTCGGGACGGTTGTCGCTGTCGACAGGTGTCGGGACAGCCACAATGTAAACATTGCAGTCCCTTAAGAACTCTTTGCTGTCGGAAATCAGAAGCCGACCATCGTCCATTGCCTGCCGCATTGCAGGGCCGTCGACCTCTTTCGATGAATCGGAGGCATTACATAATTCAGCCACACGGATAGAGCTGCAGTCATACCCTACCGTTTGGTAACGCTTGGCAAATAGCAATGCCAATGGTAAGCCCACATAGCCCAAACCAACAACACCTATATGTATATCCTCCGTTTTCATTATATCAATTCTATTATCAATTCTATTTCTTTATCAGTCAGATACGGATGCATGGGCAGCGAAAGGACTCTGCTGGTCAACCTATCGGCAACAGGGCATGGCTGTTGCAGATGCCTTATTGACGAAAATGCCGTCTGCTGCGACATAGTCCGTGGATAATATATTGCCGATGGGACGCCGGCTTCATTTAGACGTGCCTTTAGTTCATCGCGTCGGTCAGTCTTTATGGTGTACTGTGCCCACGACGACATGGTCGGTAAATGTACTACAGGCACGTCGACTTTTCCAGCAAGAGACTCGTTGTATTTGTGTGCTATTCTTTCAACAGAAGCTAGTTCGGCATCAAAATGATTCAGTTTCACCCCAAGCACCGCAGCCTGTATTGTATCGAGACGTGAGTTACGTCCTACCCGCACATTGTCGTACTTGTCTGTACCGTGTCCGTGTACCCGCAACGACCGCAGCTGTTCAGCCCACCTGTCGTTGTTGGTAAACAAGGCTCCTCCATCGCCATAGCATCCCAACGGTTTGGCCGGAAAAAACGATGTCGTAGCGATGTCACCGAATGAGCATGCCTTTGCTCCGTCTATAGCTCCCCCAAAGCCCTGGGCTCCATCCTCCAAGAGCATCAGTTTGTGTGTACGGCAAATCTCCTTCAATTTGTCATAATCCGCAGGACATCCGAAGAGGTCTACCGCCACGACAGCGGCAGGATGCAATTCGGAATGTTCATCTACATGGTGTATTTTGTCCGACAGGTCAGTAGCATCGATATTGAAATTGTCTTCACATACGTCGACAAAAATCGGGGTAGCTCCTTGCAATGCCACCACCTCTGCCGTCGCAAAGAAAGTGAAATCCGGCACGAAAACGGCATCGCCCTTGCCAATGCCCCATGCCATCAACGCAAGTTGCAGTGCATCTGTCCCGCTGGCACATGTCACACAATGCCTCACACCGACATACGCTGCCAGACGCTGTTCGAGGTCGTCGACAGGTGAACCAAGGATGAAATTGCCTGATGCGACGACACTGTTTACAGCACCGTCCATCTCGGCTTTCATCGCTTCGTACTGTCTATGTAGGTCACGCATCAACATATCCCATTATTTTAGCAGGCACACCGACGACGATGGCGTAATCGGGTACATCCTTGGTAACCACAGCTCCAGCACCGACCATGGCACGGCGACCTATGGTATGTCCGCATACGATGGTGCAATTGGCTCCAAGCGAAGCACCCTCGCGTACAAGTGTGCGCTTATACTTCCCATTTACCGGATGGTCGGCACGGGGCATAAGCACATTCGTAAAGACACACGAAGGACCGAGAAAGACATTGTCCTCTATCTCGACACCCTCGTAGACCGACACATTGTTCTGGATACGCACCCCGTTGCCAATAACCACATTGTTGCCTATATTCACATTCTGTCCGAGCGAACAGTTCTCACCCAAGCGAGCGCCACTCTGTATGTGGCAGAAATGCCACACTTTGGTTCCTGCTCCTATGACGACATTGTCGTCGACATAGCTACTTTCATGTATAAATACTTCTTTCATCGCCATCCGAAGGGGTGTGTTGAGGGTGGATATTTGGCAAAGGGGTGATAGTCGCCTGTAAGTCCTACAGGGGTAGCATTGCGGATATCATGTACCAACTGGATGCTCTCTTTGGCTTCGCTGATTGAGAATCCCTGTCCGTCGAGTATCTTTCTGTAGCTTTCAGTATGCAGTTCGGTGAATCCCTGACTGAATTCGAAGTTTTCGCCGTCGACCAATATGGTCCGATAAGAGTGCAGTTTTTTCTCCACAGCCTCGTCGGGCAGATGAGCGGCATTGATGCTCAAAAAGTAGCGCACCCTGGCTTGTTGCAGCTGCAAGAAACCGGCCACGCGGTCGTGTGATGCCACATGGACTACGCTACGCTGAACTGGTCCGAAGATCCAGCAGAGCATATCATAAAAATGTACTCCTATATTGGTCGCTATGCCTCCGCTTTTATGGCTGTCTCCCTTCCAAGAGGCGTAGTACCAGTTGCCGCGAGGAGTTATATAGGTAAGGTCGATATCGTAGACCTTGTCGGCAGGACCCTGCGACACCCTGTTTTTCAATTCTACGACCGAAGGGTGAAGCCTCAGTTGCAATATAGTATATGCATGGCGGCCCGTCTCTCGTTCCACTTTTTCCAGAGCGTCGATATTCCACGGATTAAGCACTACAGGCTTCTCGCAGATGACGTCGGCTCCAAGCCGTAACCCGTAGCGTGTGTGAGCATCATGCAGATAATTGGGAGTGCATACCGACACATAGTCAATGGCTTCGCCGCGTTCTTTTAACAAGGTGTTGTGGCGATCGAAGAGTTCCTGTTCGGTGAAGAAGGCTGCCTCCGGAAAATAGGAATCTATGATGCCGACGCTGTCGCATCGGTCGTATGCCGACACCAACTGGTTGGCGGTATCTTTGATGGCTTTGAGATGACGTGGGGCGACATAGCCTCCAACTCCTATGACTGCAAAATTCTTCATTCTGTTTTGTGTATTGCATTGCCACGTTTTCTGCCGTCAACGATGCGGTTCATGAAAGACATGAAAGGTTTCATTCCCTCACATATTTTTTTACAGTTCTGCACATGTTTCATATATTTCTCAGGATGGTGGTCGCGACTGTTTTGCACCAAATAAAAAGGTAGCCAGAACGCCAACAGTCCTGCCGCCACCACAATTACAAACTGCCATCCACTGTTCATCCCCGATTTCGCGGTGAAATACCATACAAGTATGACCAAGATATTACATAACACTATTGTAACAGCAGTGAGCAGATGGCTCATCCCAAGGTCGACATAGACGTGGTGAAGATGGTTGCGGTCAGGATGGAACGGAGACTTGCCGTTGAAGATACGTGTTAATACTACCCTGACAAAGTCGAAAATCATGGCAGAGAACAGGGCGATGATGAAGCTGACAAAATAACGGTCAGCCAATAAATCATCACTTATGGTATGATATGTTGCAGGGCAGGCCGACATATAGACATAAAGACCCAATACCAGCGATCCTGAATCGCCCATATAGGACTTGTACTTAATGGAAAACACATTATAAATGAAGAATGCAGACAGCACGCCAAGCATGATAAACGAGAAGATGGCTTGGTCTATAAAGAAGTGTCGGATATTCCATACAATCATCACCACAGCACTTAATACTCCGAGTAGAGATGCCAATCCGTCGATGCCGTCGACAAAATTAACTGCATTGACAAGTATTAGACCGATAAACAACGACAAGAGGAATGACATCCATATCGGCAACTCGCCTATACCCATAAAGCCGAAAAGGGAATGTACGCCATAGCTGCCGCCGAAGAAAAGCAACAGAACGACAACCACCTGTGTTACAGCCTTGAACTGCCATTCGAGATTGATATTGTCGTCGAGCATTCCTATGATGTACAGGACAACCATCACACAAACTATAGGAAACAGGTTGCTTATGTCATAAAACAAGTTGACGACAATCATTGTCACGCACATAATCAACACTATGACGGTGCCCCCCATGACAACTACGGGTCTGTCCTGCAACTTGCGAGCATTCGGACTGTCCGTCATGTGTTTGCGATGTGCCATCAGTACCACCATAGGCAACAGGATAGGCATCAGCACAACCGGCAACACCGCAGCAATTACATACAACAGTTCTATCGACATATCTTTCCGTTATCTGTTGGCATACATCGATTCATAGTATTTCTCATAGTCGCCGGTGGTGATATTATCCATCCACTCTTGGTTGTCCAGATACCAGCGGACAGTCTTCTCGATGCCCTCCTCGAACTGAAGTGACGGCTCCCAGCCTAATTCACGCTGGAGTTTGCTGCTGTCGATGGCATAACGCATATCGTGTCCTGCTCGGTCGGTGACATAAGTTATCAAGTCCATATCCGCACCTTCAGAACGACCGAGCAGACGGTCTACCGTATTTATCAACACCTTGACAATATCAATATTCTTCCATTCATTGAATCCGCCGATATTGTATGTCTCGGCAACCTTGCCCTCGTGGAAGATGAGGTCGATGGCACGGGCATGGTCTTCCACATAGAGCCAGTCGCGCACATTCTCACCCTTGCCATACACAGGCAGCGGCTTGCGATGACGTATATTGTTGATGAATAGAGGTATCAATTTCTCTGGGAACTGGTACGGACCATAATTGTTCGAGCAGTTGGTGACTACTGTCGGCAGTCCGTAAGTGTCGTGGAATGCGCGGACGAAATGGTCGCTCGATGCCTTGGAGGCGCTATATGGGCTGTGAGGCATGTATTTCAAATCCTCGGTGAAGAATTTTTCCCCATAGGCCAGATGATGTTCACCGCTGCTGGCCTTGGTGGTGAAAGGAGGCTTCACACCCTCGGGATGAGTGAGTTCGAGTGCTCCGTACACCTCGTCGGTAGAGATATGGTAGAAGCGTTTCCCCTCGAATTTCTCGGGCAGGCTTTCCCAATAGAGTTTGGCGGCCTGCAGCATACTCAGTGTTCCCATGACGTTGGTACGTGCAAAGGTGAATGGGTCCTTGATGCTGCGATCCACGTGGCTTTCTGCCGCCAAATGGATGATTCCGTCGATATGTTCGCGCTGCATCAACGCGTAGATGGTGTCGAAATCGCAGATGTCGGCACGGACAAACGTGTAGTTCGGCTTGTTTTCAATATCTTTAAGATTCGACAGGTTGCCCGCATACGTGAGTTTGTCGACATTGAAGATATGGTAGTCCGGGTATTTGTTGACGAACAGTTTTACCACATGTGTGCCGATAAATCCGGCACCTCCGGTGATGATGATGTTTCTTTTCATAACAATCAGTCTTGTGTATTTTGTTTCATATTTTCGAGACAGAGGCGCAGTGACCGTTTCCAATGCGGAATAGTGATGTCGAATGTCGCCTTTATTTTGCTTTTGTCGAGTACCGAGAAGGATGGGCGGATGACCTTTGACGGGAATTCATCGCTATGGCATGGCGAGATAAGGCAATTGGCGTCGCCTGCCAGTTCTGCTATCTCAACAGCAAAGTCGAACCAGCTGCATACGCCCTCGTTGCTGTAATGATATATTCCTTCATTCCCACGGAAAGACTCGCTCTCCATAATGTCAAAGACCACCTTTGCCAGGTCTCCTGCGTATGTAGGCGTTCCCACCTGGTCGAAGACCACATTGAGTCGGTCTCTCTCTGATGTAAGCCTTAGCATGGTCTTGCAGAAATTGACGCCGTACTCACTGTAAAGCCAGCCGGTACGGATGATGATGCTGCGACATCCGACTTCGGCGATGGCCTGTTCCCCAAGCATCTTAGTCCGTCCGTAGGCACCTGTGGGATTAGGCTTCACATCTTCTCTACAGGGAGTATTGTAACCTGTGCCGCCAAGCACATAGTCGGTAGAGATATGCAGCAGGAATCCGTTATTGACCTTCATTGCATCGGCAAGGTTGCGGACTGCCACATTGTTGACTCTGTCAGCCAATTCCTCCTCCTCTTCGGCACGATCCACATTTGTGTAGGCCGCACAGTTCACTATGGCATTGATATTCTGATGCAGGACATAGTTAAGAACTTCGCCGCGACGGGTTATATCCAATTCATCGACATCGGTAAAGATATAGTGATGCGACGACTTCTCTCCCAGCAGTTTAATATGACTGCCCAGTTGTCCGTTGGCTCCTGTAACAAGTATGTTCATCTTCTTATCTTATAACAAACGGGCTTTCAAAATCTTTTAGCATCATGTGATGCTTATCTTTCTCCGACAGGATGACCCTGTCACTGTCTATTTGCCAGTCGATGGCCAGCTGCGGGTCGTCCCAAGCTATGGCATCCTCTGACGAGGGTTCGTAAAAGTTATCGCACTTATACTGGAATATCGCGGTATCGCTAAGAACCGAGAATCCATGAGCCATACCTTGGGGCAAGAAGAATTGGCGGTGACTGTCAGAGCTGAGCCTGACGGCGACATAGTGTCCGTATGTGGGCGAGCCGCGGCGTATATCGACAGCAACATCAAGCACCTCGCCTTCGACCACACGCACCAGTTTACTCTGGGCGTACGGAGGCCGCTGGAAATGCAGCCCGCGTACCACGCCATAGCATGACTTCGACTCGTTGTCCTGAACGAAGTGGACGTCGATACCCGTGGCAGCCAAGAAGGCGCGCTCGTTGAAACTCTCGAAAAAATAGCCTCGGGCATCACCGAAAACGGTCGGTTCAACAATCAGCACTCCCTCTATATCGGTTTTTATTATTTGCATTTTGGTTTGCGAAATTTAACTATTTATTCATCCTCTCTGAGAAGCGACAGAAGATACTGTCCGTACTGGTTCTTAACCATGGGTGCTGCTATGCGGCGCAAGTCGTCGTCATCAATCCAGCCTTTCTCATAGGCGATGCTCTCCAGACAGGCAATCTTCAGTCCTTGGCGTTTCTCTATCACTTCAATAAACGTTGAGGCTTCGGACAGGGAGTCGTGTGTACCTGTATCCAGCCATGCAAATCCGCGTCCTAAAAGCTGCACGTTGAGTTCGCCGTCCTCCAAGAAGGCCTGATTGACACTTGTTATCTCCAATTCACCTCGTGCCGACGGCTTTATCTGTTTGGCAACACGCACCACTTTGTTCGGGTAGAAATAGAGACCTACCACGGCGTAGTTGGACTTCGGTTTCGACGGCTTTTCTTCTATCGACAGCACCTTGCCCGTCTCATCGAACTCAGCGACACCATAACGCTGGGGGTCAGACACCCAGTAGCCGAACACCGTGGCTTGGCCTGCTTCAGCATCCTGGACGGCTTGACGCAGCATGCGTGACAGTCCGTTGCCTTGAAAAATATTGTCTCCCAACACCAAGCACGCCGAGTCGTCACCGATAAACTCCTCGCCAATCAGGAAGGCCTGCGCCAACCCGTCAGGCGAGGGCTGCTCGGCATAGGAGAAATGCACTCCGTAGTCAGAGCCGTCGCCCAAGAGACGTTGAAAAGCAGGCAAGTCGAACGGAGTTGATATGATGAGTATATCTCGAATGCCGGCCAGCATGAGTACCGATATGGGATAATACACCATCGGTTTGTCGTATATCGGCAGCAACTGCTTGCTCACACCTTTTGTTATTGGATACAAGCGAGTTCCTGAGCCACCTGCTAACACTATTCCTTTCATGTTGTCTTTTCTCGTTTTGCGACTTTCAATTTAATGAATTCATCACTGCACTCAGCCATTCTCAATGAATTACACTGAACGATAAACAGATAGACATCTTTTTTGAAAGATGCATACCACTTTATTTAATTTACAAAATTACTAAAATATTTTTATTAATCAATATTTCTGCAAAAATACAACAATTTTTATCCCTTCTTTGCGTTTTTTGTGGTACAATCAGTTACTGCCAATGGAGCCTTTTCTTTACAATGTCGCCAAGCGTTTGTGGGACAGCTACAAGGGTGAGCTGGACCAAGTGCTAGTAGTCTTCAACAACCGGCGTGCCGGACTGTTCCTGCAGAACCATCTGAAGTCGATGGACAGCCGTCCATTCTTCCTGCCTCGCATCATAGGCATCGACGACCTAGTGAACGAGTTGAGCAACTGTCCGATAGTACCTCACGAGTTCCTGCTTTTCGAGTTGTTCGACATCCACCGTAGTTTAGAGGGGGTGGAACGTCGCTTCGAGACATTCGAGGAATTCATGAATTTTGGCGAAATGATGGTGAGGGATTTTTCGGAACTCGACCTTTATTGCGTCGATGTCAAGAAAATCTTCGAGAACTTGCACGACTTGAAGCGTTTAGGCGAATGGGATATCGGCGGCCAACCGCTCACTTCCTTCCAGGAGAAATACCTCAATTTCTACAAGTCCCTCTACCTATATTACAGCAGATTGAGGCAACGTCTACAAGAACAGGGACGAGCCTATACCGGCATGGCATACAGAACGGTAGCAGAGCAGATAGAAACATTGGCCGACACACTCAATTACAAACATATCTACTTCGTAGGATTCAATGCTCTCTCAAACTGCGAGTTGAAAATCATCAACTGTTTGGTCCGACAAGGCAAGGCCAGCGTAATTTTTGACGGCGACAGTTTCTATTTCGACGACAAAAGCAAGGAAGCAGGCCTCTTTCTGCGACGTCATGCCTCCATGTTCCCAAATGCTGACCATTACGAAAATCATTTCGCAGAGGGAAAGAGAACGATACATATTGTCAACTGCCCAGAGAACACCCTGCAAGCCAAAGTCGCCGGCTTAATCATTGGCGGACTGCAAACCGACCGGACTGCCGTTGTCCTTGCCGACGAATCCCTCCTGCTTCCCATGCTCAATTCACTGCCCGAGAACGTTGTATCGACCAACGTCACCATGGGTTTCCCCTACATCTTCTCAAACACCCACAACCTCGTCTCCAAATTGTTGTCGCTGTACTCGCGTAGCCGAGATGACGGATTCTACCATACCGACATCGTCAGCGTCCTTTCCGACCATCTGATAGAACGCTGCATCGGTGCCGACAACCTGCATTCGACCGCCGAAGCATTTATCTACGACAAAAAAATCATACGACTTACAACTGACGACATACGCTCCCTGCTGCACAGCACCGACCACGGCCGAGACATCCTCTTCCTGTTTGAGACAGAATGTCCATCGGTGAACGAGATTCTGGCTCTTCTGAGAAAGACGGCAGAACTGCTGGAAAACAGCGCCATCTTTTCCTCCAACAACAAAGAGAAAGAATCGCTTGCCTCCCTGTTGCAAACCATCGACTATCTTGACGAACTGCAACAGAATTACAGTTTCATTGAGACGACCGAAACCCTGCAACGAATTTATCAGCACCTGGCTCAACGGCGCTCAGTGGCTTTCTACGGCGAACCCCTTCACGGCATGCAGCTTCTCGGGATGTTGGAGACACGTAGCCTCGACTTCTCCAATATCATTATCACCTCGGTAAACGAAGGCATCCTGCCTGCCGGAAGGAACGAGAACTCGCTCATTCCTCTTTCCCTTAAACGAGCCTTCGGACTACCCACTTTCGAAGAGAAAGACGCAGTGTACGCCTATCACTTCTTTCGCCTGATTCAACGAGCTGACAACGTATGGCTTATCTACAACTCCGACGACGAAGGCATGGGCAAGGGAGAACCCAGCCGCTACATAATGCAGGTGATAAACGAACTGGCCCCACAATACCAGAATATAGACATCAAGGAGGAGGCGGTATCAGCCTTTTCCTCTCCACGCAATCACACCCCGATACAATCCGTAAAGAAGGACTCCAGAATTTTACAACGGTTGGAAGCCTTGGCTGCGAACGGACTCTCGCCATCGATGCTGAATCGCTACCGCAACTGTCCCCTGCAGTTCTACTTCGGCGACCTGATCGGAGCAGCAGAACAAGACGAGATGAGCGAGGAAGTTATGGCCAACGAACTCGGGACCTTTATACATGCGATACTCTGTAGAATACACGAGCCATACAAAGGCACCACGCTACCCGTCGAAGCACTGGAGAAGGCGCTAGAGAGTCTCGACGACAACATTGCTAACACACTAAAAGACAATCTTCTAAAGGGTCGTAGCCGAGAAGGTAAAAACCATATCTACGGCGAAGTGGCAAAAATGCAGATATCCAATTTCCTAAAAAACGAAATCCAATTCCTCAAGGATGGACACGAACTGAAAATGGTAATGACCGAAGATGGGATGGCGATAAGGCTTGACGGCGTAGGAAACAACGACAGTCCTGTGGTAATCAAGGGCTTTGTCGACCGTGTCGACACCGTCGACGGCATCTTACGTATTATAGACTATAAGTCGGGCAAAGTGACATCCAAAGACTTGTGTGTAGACGAAGCCGTCCCCGACACTCACAAAGTGCCCGACAAGTGGTTTCAGGTTATGACCTACGCATGGCTCTTCTTCAACAAACATCCTGAGTATCGATGCAAACATTTTCTCTCCGGCATCTATCCTCTAAGGGCTTTAAAATCAGGTTTCATGCCAGCCTCATGGGAAAAGGAGGAACTGATGGGCAGTAAACAACTGGATGGGTTTGGGGATATACTGAAGACACTTGTCGACGAGATGCTCAATCCGGAGATTGACCTCATCGCAACCGACGATAAAGACAACTGCCAGTACTGCCCGTACAAACAAAGCTGTCACAAGAACAATTTCTGACGACCGACAACACCCATGACAAAATCATTTTTCCATATTTTTATATTTTTTTATTCAATTCAAAAAAAACTTGTAAATTTGCAGATTAAATCATACCCTGTTTTTTAGACCGCCAAAGGTCTGGAATACGGGCGTATATGACTATAAATGTGATATTAAACAACAAGAAACAACCATCGAAAACTGGTTTTCCTAACGATAAAAAAGTGTCCACTTTTATGAAAAAAACGATTTTTACCGTCATTCTGATGTCCCTAATGCTGGCTGGATGCAACGGATTGTCCAAAATGAAGTCGAATAGCAAAAAGATACGCTATCAAGCGACTCCCAACCCTGTAGAGACACGCGATGACAAGGTCGTCGTGAAATTCGTCGGCTCCATCCCCGAAAAATATTTTGTCAAGAACTGCGCCGTATTCATACAGCCGGTCTTCACTTGGGAAGGCGGTTCCATACCACTCGACCCCATCACCCTCAAGGGCGAGAACGTCAATGGCGAAGGCATCACCATCAACTACGAAAACGGTGGACGCTTCACCTATAACGACGAACTGGACTTCAAGCCCGGCATGGAGACCGGACGTGTAACCCTAGCACCTGTGGGATACAAAGCCGCCACCACCGACGACGAGGCCAAATTCGCAGACGAAATACAATACAGCACCAAGACATTCCCCACGGTACTCATCTCTGACGGAGTGAACACCACATCGACATGGGTCAACATACGTGGCAATATCTCTATTTCGCCCATCAACTACAACAAAACTCAAGGCGTCATCGAAACCGCCGACATCTACTTCCCCAACGGATTGTCCACACTGGACTGGAATTTCCAGATGAACCGCACCTTCAACACTCGCGCCCAACTGGATCAACTGCGTGACATCATGCTTGAAAACGGCCTTCCAAAACAAATCACCATTACCGGATGGGCCTCGCCCGAAGGAGAAGAGACCAACAACGTGGGTGTTAGCAAGAACCGTGCCGAAGTCGCCACAGTGCAAATCAAACGTGTACTCGACGATGTACTCAGCACCATGGCCAGCCGCAAACAGGTGCCCGCCTACGAGATAGACCATTACAAATACGAACTCCAGAAACAGATTGTCGTCTCTACCCGCGCTGCCGGCGAGGACTGGGTACACTTTGTCATCATGGTTGAAGAGTCCGACATACAAGACAAACACGCTATCGTAAACATCGTCGAGACTCAGCAGAACCTCATCAAACGCGAGCAGATGATAAAAAACATGGCGGAGACCTACTCTCAGCTTAACACTGAAATTTTCCCCAACCTGCGTCGTGCACAGATAGCCCTCTACTACTCTGAGGCTCGCAAGACTGACCCCGAATTGGCAAAACAGGCTTCTCTCAACCCCGCCAAGCTGACATTCGACGAACTGATGTATGCCGCTTATATCAACTACAACTACGAGACAAAACTTAAATACTATAAATGGGCTACCGAAAACTACAGCTCGGAATGGGCCGGATGGAATAATGCCGGTGCTGTGGCATTCTATCTGGGCGACTTCAAAGAGGCTGAACGATACCTCAACGTGGCACGACAGATTAACCCCCACAACCCCGACGTATTGAACAACACTGGTCTGCTCTGTCTGGCACAGAAAGACTACGCCCTCGCAAAATACTACTTCGAAGAGGCCGAACGTCAGGGCAGCAGCGACGCCGAAACCAATCTGCCAATCCTTAACCTCAAGAAAGGCAATTACAAAGAAGCTGAAAAACAGCTGAAAAACAGCACCTGTAGCTTCAACTTGGCATTTGCGCAACTGATGAACGGCGAAACCAGCAACAGCATACGCACACTCGACTGTTGCCTCGACCAAAATGCCGATGTCTACTACCTGCGTGCCGTGGCCTACGCTCGTCTGGGCGACAAGGTCAACAGCCTCAAAAACCTAAAGGTTGCATGCGACGAAGAGTACAACTACAAAGAACGTGCCGCCGTCGACGTGGAATTCAAGAACTACTGGGACGACGAGGAATTCAAACTGATTGTGAAACTCTGGTAAGCAAAGCCAAAAAATGAAACGGCAAATACCGAATCTCATAACACTCTGCAACTTGCTTTGCGGAGTGTTTTCTTGTCTCTTCGCCTTCGAAGAGACACTGCATGTGGCGGCTCTATTCCTCTGCCTCGGCATCTTCTTCGACTTCTTCGACGGTATGGCGGCACGCCTGCTCGGCGTGGAGTCGCCCATGGGCAAGGAGCTGGACTCGCTGGCCGACGTGGTGACCAGCGGCGTGGCCCCTGGCCTGCTCCTATACGTCGTCCTTGCACAGCTGTCTGACCTACCGGGTCTACGCTTCGTGGCTCTCCTCATACCTCTCTTCGCCGCCTACCGGCTGGCGAAATTCAACCTCGACAGCCGCCAAAGCCACAGTTTCCTCGGACTCCCCACACCGGCCAACGCCATCATCTGGGTGGGTGTGGCTCTCTACTGCCGGCTTCCATACAACAACACAGACTTCTTCGGTGGCACACACAACATGCTGGCCATCATTCTCGCCGTGGTGTCGATAGCTACCGATATTCTCATGGTCAGCGAAATCCCTATGTTCTCACTAAAATTCAATTTCAAGGACATCTCGTGGAAAAACAATTCCATACAATACCTTTTCCTTCTGGGATGTATAGTATTAATCGTTGTTTGTCTTCTTACCAACATTTTCTGGCTTAGTCTTTCACTTATAATCCTTTGGTATATACTCCTTTCGCTCATCACCTACAGATGTCACAATGCCCACTAACCCTCGCGAAATATCAATAGTAGACTACGACTACCCACTGCCCGACGAACGTATAGCCAAATTTCCGCTTGCACAACGCGATCAGTCCAAGCTGCTGGTATACAGGAACGGTGACATCAGCGAGTCGCAATTCTTCCACCTCCCTGAGTTGCTTCCCGACGGGGCTATGCTCCTCTTCAATAATACCAAAGTCATCCATGCCCGACTCTTCTTCCGCAAACCCACCGGTTCGACAATCGAAGTGTTCTGTCTCGAACCCTGGCAGCAGCCTGTAGCAACGGCCTTCGAGGAACGGGAACACTGCTCCTGGCTATGCTTCATCGGCAACAACAAAAAGTGGAAAGAAGGCTTTTTAGAGCAGGAGTTTGCTGCCTATGGCGGAAAACACCTGCTACGTGCCAGCCGACGCGAGGCCGTCGGCAACGCATGGCTGGTCGACTTCAACTGGACCAGCGGCATCAGCTTCGCCGAAGTGATAGAACATGCAGGAGTCATACCCCTCCCACCATACCTGCACCGCGATGCCGAAGAGAGCGACAAAAGGCGCTATCAGACCGTCTACGCCCGCTACGACGGCTCAGTTGCAGCACCCACTGCCGGACTGCACTTCACCGACTCGCTTATTGAGAAACTGAACGGCAATGGATTCCGGACAGAATACATCACTCTGCATGTCGGGGCAGGCACCTTCAAGCCGGTTTCTACCGACACCGTGGGCGAACACGAGATGCATGTAGAGAAGGTACAAATCAGCCGGAAAAACATTGAGAACATCCTCGACAGCCATCAAGACGGAAGAGCCATCATCGCCGTGGGCACCACAACCGTACGCACCATAGAATCAGTCTATTGGTTTGGAGTCGGATTGGCACACACCCCGATGCCGGAAAAGATGCACGTGAAACAATGGGAGCCATACCGCGAAACGGATGAATTAAGTTTAGAGGATTCCTACCGCAACGTGTTGCGATGGCTCGAACATAACGAGACAGACCTTCTGGACGGCGATACCCAACTGCTGATAGCTCCAGGTTATAGATATCATGTAATCGACGGATTGATAACCAATTTCCACCAGCCTAAGAGTACTTTGCTTCTTTTGGTGTCAGCACTTATTGGCGATGACTGGAAACGCTGTTACCAATATGCATTGGAGCACGGATTCCGCTTCCTTAGCTACGGCGACAGCTGTCTTTTTCTCAAAACACAATGTCGTTGATTAGAGATTTTATCGAGCTCTTCTTTCCTCACAATTGTTGCATCTGTGGAGATCCTCTCGTCGACGGCGAGCAGGAAATATGCGTCAAGTGCCTGATGGATATGCCGCGAACCCGAGGAGCCACAGGCGACGCCAACTATGTGGAAAAAAAATTCATTGGGCGCATACCCATCACAGCAGCCACAGCACTGCTGATATTCAACAGAAGGAACATATCACAGAAGATACTGCATCAGATAAAATACCACGGCAACGAGCAGCTTGCCATTGTCATGGGAAGACAACTGGGACTACTCATCGCCACCGACAGTCGTTTCCATGATGTCGATTTGCTCGTGCCTGTGCCGCTACACAAGCGGAAAGAGCGCCGCCGAGGATACAACCAAAGCCTGTTGCTGTGTCAAGGCATAGCACAAACCCTCCCTCTTCCTATCGTCGGCGGCAACCTTATCCGCAACCGTCATACAGCTACACAGACCCGCAAAAACCGCCAACAAAGACTTGACAACATGAGAGATGTCTTCGCAGTATGCGATGCAAGACAATTTGAGGGCCGACACATACTGCTTGTTGATGACGTCATCACCACCGGAGCCACCTCCGAAGCCTGTTGTCAGACCCTCCTCACCATTCCCGGCATCCGCATCAGTGTCGCCGCCCTTGCCGTTGCAGGCGACAACTGATTACAGGCTCCTTTTTTATCACAAAAAACTCAATTCAGGCTGAAATATCAGGATTTTTTCCTAATTTCGCCTTTTGAAAGAAATAGGGTCTTTCTGCAAAAACATCTGTAAATTAAAATTTTATCACATATATTAATATGAAATACAATCGTGTTCTCTTGAAACTCAGTGGCGAATCGTTAATGGGTTCGCAAAGCTACGGTATAGCACCCGAAATGCTTGAACAATACGCCAACGATATCAAGCAAGCCATCGAAGCCCATGTTGAAATAGCCATCGTCATTGGCGGCGGCAACATCTTCCGCGGACTCAGCGGTGCCGCCAAAGGTATGGACCGCGTACAGGGCGACTATATGGGCATGCTCGCCACTCTCATAAACAGCATGGCACTGCAAGCTGAACTCGAGAAACAGGGACTGCGTACCGAATTGCTCAGCGGCCTCGCCATCGAACCGATATGCAAAGAGATGAGTCGTCGACGTGCCATAGAAGCCATGCGTGAAGGCAAGGTCGTCATCATCGGCGGCGGCAGCGGCAACCCCTTCTTCACCACCGACACCGCCTCGGCACTGCGTGCCGTTGAGATACAAGCCGACGCAATACTCAAGGGCACACGCGTCGACGGCGTCTATACAGCAGACCCTGAGAAAGACCCCACGGCAACCAAATTCCAGACCCTTACCTTCGCCGAAGCACTGAGTAAGAAACTCAAAATCATGGACCTTACCGCCTTTGCACTGTGCGAGGAAAACAAACTCCCCATCTATGTCTTCGACATGAACAAGCCCGGAAACCTGCTGCGCGTGGTATGCGGCGAGCCTATCGGTACCGAAATCAACTGAAATCCTTAAAACACAATACCATGAACGAATTATCAAAAGCATGCATTGATGAAGCAAAACAAAGCATGCAAAGCGCCATCAATTTTCTTGAAAAAGAACTTGCTAAAATCCGCGCAGGGAAAGCCAATCCGGGTATGCTTGACGGAGTGAAGATAGATTACTACGGCACCCCCACCGAACTCAGCCAAGCTGCCAACATCGGCACACCCGACGCACGCAACATCATCATCCAGCCTTGGGACAAGACAATCATCGGTGCCATCAACAAGGCCATCCTTGACGCAAACCTCGGATTCACCCCTCGCCACGAAGGTGACATCCTGCGTATCGTAGTACCTCCCCTCACCGAGGAACGACGCAAAGAACTCACCAAATCCGCAAAGAGCGAAGTGGAGAACAGCAAAGTTAATATCCGCAACGCACGCCGCAACGTGATGGATAAAGTCAAGAAACTGAAAGACAAATCAGTACCTGAAGACGAGGTCAAACAAGTTGAAAAAGAAATCCAGGACATCACCGACAAATTCATTGCCGAATGCGACAAAGTATTCGCCGCAAAAGAAAAAGAAATCATGACCGTGTGATGGATATCCGGTATTTCGACACTCTCGATTCCACAAACCAATATTGCAAGCTCCTCGACCCCAACACGGTCGGGGAGTTTACCGTTATCTGTGCCCGTACTCAGACTGCCGGCATCGGGCAGCAAGGCAATGTGTGGGTCAGCGAAGGAGGGAAGAACCTGACCTTCAGTATCATTCTAAAACCCACCTTCCTGCCAGCATCTAGACAATACGAGCTGACCATGATGCTTGCCGTCGCCGTCGCTACAACCGTAGAGAAATACTGCAACGGCTCTCCTGTGGCAATCAAATGGCCCAACGACATTTATGTCAGCGACCGCAAGATATGCGGCATCCTCACCACCAGCAACATCAAAGAGCAGCATCTGGCACAATCCATTTGCGGTGTCGGACTCAACGTCAACCAGACATCATTCCCGAAGTGGCTACCCAACCCCGTTTCCATCAAGCAGGTTACCGGTCACCACATTGAACTTGAGAGCCTTTTGGAGGACCTTTTACAGTCTGTCGATAAGGAATACAGCCTCTTGAAGGAGAGTCCTACCTGCATTGCCGAACGCTATCACCGCCGGCTCTACAGGCTCGGCAGCGAAGCCTCCTACCTACTGGACGACAACGAGATAAGAGCCACCATCACAGGGGTGGACAGATTCGGTCACCTACAGCTGCTGACCGATAGCGGAGACACTGTTTCATGCGACATAAAAGAAGTCAGATTCCTGTAAAACCACAGAAATCTCCACGTATTATGGGAAATCATCCCGATTTCCCTTCTTTTCTTGTCATATCACACACATCTGATATTCAACCAAATTACAATGTAGTTGTGTTTTTTTTGTCTCATTTCGTTGCTATATGTGAAAATAATAGTACTTTTGCAATTTAAATAATATACAATATAAAATACATTTCCCTATGAAGAAATTATTCTTGGTCATGATGTTGTTTGCACTACTACCCATTGCAGCCATAGCGCAAACGCCCGACATGATGTCAATGGCTCGTTCCGAGCTTCAAAAACGCGGTCTTGAAGAGACAGAGGTTCGTGCACGCCTCCTGCAAGAGGGCATTGATGTTGACAACATCCCTCCAACGGAATACGCCAACTACCAGTCACGCGTGACTGACATATTGAACAAGATGCAGGCTGAAAAAGCAGCCAAGAAAGCAGCTCAAGCCGATCAGACACCCGCTGCCGCCGCCAATGTCATCACATCCGAAGGGACTGAACTCATTGCCAATGCTGCGAATGAAGCAGACTCTCCAAGCGAATTCCCCCAGACCACCCTTGGCGAAGCAGCAGCCGAAGAAGCCCTGTCTGCCGCACTGGAAGAGAACAACGTCTCGACCACAGCTGGCGACGACATCTACGGCCATGCCCTTTTCACCGGCACCTCGATGGATGTCTTCCGCACCACCGACGGTGCCCAAGCCCCTGACTCCTATGTTCTGGGCGAAGGCGACGAAGTGCATATCTCCATTTTTGGCTCGTCACAGACCGAGATACATCAGCGCATAGGCTCCGACGGGAGCATACAGCCGGCAGGTGCATCCAAGATTTTCCTCAAGGGTATGACGCTGGCACAGGGACGTGCCGCCATCCAAAGCAAACTGGCACAGCACTATTCGTTCCGTACCGACCAGATTGCCGTCACCCTCACTACAGCACGCACCCTAAGTGTAAGCATCTACGGTGAAGTCGGCGTCCAAGGCGGATTCACCCTCAGTGCCTTGAACACCGCCTTCAACGCATTGGCAGCCGCCGGCGGCCCCACAGCTATAGGTAGCATCCGCAACATCCAGCGTTCACGTGGAGGCAAGACCGACCGTCTCGACCTGTACCAGTACATGAAAGGCAACGTCAAAGAGGTACTGTTCGACCTGCAGAATGGCGACGTGCTCTTTGTTCCCGTGGCCGACAACATTGTCCGAATCGAAGGTGCTGTCCGCCGCCCCATGCGCTACGAGATGATTGACGGCGAAACACTGAAAGACCTGATTGAATATGCCGGAGGACTCACCTACAACGCCTATCCTGACTTCATCCAGATTGAACGCCGCGAGAACGACGAAATCAACTATCTCGAATACAACCTTGACAATGTGCTGTCGGGCAAAGACAAAGTAACAGTCAGAGGTGGCGACGTAGTCCGCGTCAAGTCATCCAATCGTCCGATGGAGAACTACGTATCCATCAATGGTGACGTATACTACGGCGGCAACTTCGACATCAGACAGAACAGCAGCCTTCTCCGCCTGTTGGAGAAAGTACAGCCCCGCTATACTGCAAGAAGGGATTACGTATTTGTAGAACGCACCAGTCCTGACGAGACTGTAGAGATTCTGACCGTCCCCTTCCCCGGCGAGGATGGAAACCCCGACTTTGAGTTACAGGCTCGCGATGCCGTAACCGTTCTTGCACAGGACAGCTACCTCGAGAAGTGGAACATCTCCGTCACCGGCGAAGTACGCAACCCCTTCTCCCGCACCTTTGGTTTGAACGACCGCATGACCTTGCGACAAGCACTGGAATATGCCGGAGGCCCCACCTTCACAGCCCGTACCGACTTCGTCTATCTGGAGCGTACACGCCCCGACCAGACTGTTGAAGTGCTCACGCTCCCGTTCCCGACATCGGACACCTCAAGCAGCGCCAACTTCCAACTCCGTGCCAAAGACGTGATCCGTGTCCTGAGCTTGTCATCATTCCGCGATGTCGACCAGATTTCCGTGAACGGTGAGGTACGTGCTCCGTTCACACGCACCTTCGGATTGAACGACCGCATGACCGTATCTCAAGCCATCGAATACGCCAACGGCCTCAAGCAAAGCGTGTTCCCCGTCGCTTATATCTTCCGTCGCGACCTTACAAACCCCGTCAAGATGCAGTATATACGCGTCGACCTTGAGAAGGACGGCGAGACACTGCTGCAACCTGGCGACCGCCTGAACATCTACGACAACACCACCTACACCAATGTGGGCGAAGTTCGGGTAAGCGGTGCCGTAAAGAACCCGATGGGTACCACCTACGACCCGTCACTGACGGTACACGACCTGTTGGCTATGGCTGGCGGATTTACCGTCGGAGCAGCCTACGACCGCGTCGAGGTGTTCCGCGTCAACATATCGAAAAGAAAATCCGTTGAGCTCGACTTGATAACCCTCAAGGTCGACCAAGACTACAACCTCGTTGATAATAAAGACTTTCAGCTGCAACCCTACGACCATATCGTAGTCCGCATGACTCCTAACTTCACCATGGGACGAACGGTGGAAGTCAACGGACGTGTGAAATATCCTGGCACTTACGTTCTTAAGGACAACAAGACGCAGTTATGGCAGATTATCAAGATGGCCGGCGGACTGCTTGACGACGCCGACCCCTATGCACGCCTGTTCCGCACCAGAGGACGCAACACCGGCAACATAGGTCTCGATTTGCGCAAAGTGAAGCACCATCGCCACAGTATCAAGGGTAATCCAATCCTGATGGACGGCGATGTCATCAACATCGTACGTCAGGAAAACACCGTTGTCATCCGTGAGACCGGTACACGCATGGCTCAATATGTGCCCGAAGAGTTTACGTCGGTTCAGAAGACCATCATATACCAAGGTCATCACACTGCACGCTGGTATGTAAGACATTACGCGGGCGGCTTCGACAAGTATGCCGACCGCAACAGCGTCACGGTCACCATGCCCAACAACCAGTCGGAAGGCACCCATCACTTCCTCGGCCTCCGCCGCTCGCCCCGAGTGGAACCCGGCGGCGTGATTACAATGCGTATGGATACCGAGAAACGCGAACGCGAAGAAAAGCCGAAAGAGAAGATCGACTGGGGTGCAGAGGCACGCAACTCTTTGTCTGCCCTTACCTCGGTAGTTTCCATTATTCTGCTTATTAGAAACCTAAAATAACCCCGCACCAATGGAAAGCAACAAAGAAAACATCACTCCTGCCTCTGAACCCGAAGAGGAAGGTCTCGACATAATGGCGATAGTCCGCGACCTATGGCAAGGTCGCAAAACCATCATCATCTGTACCGCAATATTCATTGTGCTGGGATTGGTATCTGCCATCACCATGAAACGCACCTATACGGTCACTTCGGTCATGGTGCCACAGATGGGGTCCAACAGCAAATCGGGACTTGGCGGATTGGCGGCACTAGCAGGCATTGACCTGAGCAGCTCTACCAACGGGGAAATTTCCCCCCTTGCCTACCCTCAGATAGTAAGCAGCGTACCTTTCTGCCTCCAACTGATACACACACCTCTCCACTTCGAGAAGTGCGACACCCTTATCAGCCTATACGACTATGCCGAAGCCGGCTATGAGAAACCGTCGGTGATGGACATCGTAAAGAAATACACCATCGGCTTGCCCGGCGTGATAATGAGTGCCCTACGTGGCGAGCAGGAAGAAGTAGTCTACGACGGCGGTTCCGATAGCGACGACGGTCCAAAGCCTCTGGTGCTAAGCACCGAAGAAGACAAGATGATTCGCGGATTCGACAAGATAGTGTCGCTCGCCGTCGACAAGAAAGAGGGATTTATAACCCTTACCGTCAATGGCAGAGAGCCCATCCAGACGGCAGAATTGGCTATAAAGGCACAACAGCTGCTCCAGGACGAAGTGACACGTTTTTACGTGGAGAAATCACAAGGTGAGCTGGAATACATACAAGCCCGCTACGACGAAATCAAACAAGAGAACGACCGTAACCAGGGTTATCTGGCAACAGTCACCGACCGCACACAGAACGTGGCGACCACACGTGCACAAATAGAGAAAAACCGTGCACAGGCCAACTACAACATATCCAATGCCGTCTACCTCGAATTGGCAAAACAGCTGGAACAAGCCAAGATGCAGGTCAAAAAAGACACTCCTGTCTTCACCGTTATCGAACCTGTTGCTATCCCGATGAAGCCGTCCAACAGTCGGGCCAAAAAGATTGTAATATGGACATTCTTAGGCTTTGTTCTCGGATGTGGTCTTGTGCTACTGAAAGGCTATTGGCCTAAAGTGAAGGATAAGTTCAAGGGTGCCGAAAGCGACGAGGAGAGTACGGAAAACGAAGAGAAGAAATCCGAAAAAAGCAAAAAGGACAAGAGAAGGAAAAAAAAGAAGGCACCGGAAAACATGTCCGATGCCGAAGAAGACGAAGAAGAAGATTTCTAATCCCTATTTCCGGTTCATCTTGGATGAAGCCATAAAGAACCTGTACATAGGATGCAACACCGAAGGTGCATAGACTATAGCACCCTTACAATCTACAGTCCTGCCTATCCTGAAGAACACATTGCCGTAGAACAGTTCCAGTTCATAGCGACGACGCGGCATAAGCGGCAGCCGGTATTGCTGTAGTTGCTCTTTCAGTTCGTCTCTCAAAGTATCCTCAAAAGCTGGAATTGCCAGAAAAGCTTGGCATACGAGTGACTTTGGCACTTCCTTACCAAGGAGTGGCGGTATCGGCGATTCGAGCAAGGTTTCGATACCCACGTCGCAGGCTAGGCTCAACAGAGCATCGAACCGGTCTTGGACAGTTTGTGGATGACTGTCGTTTTGCGACACCAACGAAGCCACAGCATCTACGCAATATTCTGCCATGTCGAGGAACAACTGAGACTGGATACGGAAAGCGTCCTTGTCTTCAGCCGATGGGGTTATGAGGTCGAAGGCACGTACCAGTGCCATTGCATTTAGCGACGGTTTCATGAAGTTTAAAGATTTTTACATTATTGCTTAAACATTAAAAAAGTGTGGCGGCTGTGCGCCGCCACACTTTACGCATGGGTCAGACCGAGATTAGATGGTGTAGGTACCGATGAAGGTTGAGTCGCTGGTATCGGAGAGGTCATGACGTTTGGCGAAGAGGTAGACGTAGATGGTGTCGCCGGTCCAGTTGGCGGGGCAGCTGACAGTGATGTTGCGTTCCGAGCGAGTGACAGTATCCATATTCACGACAGCCTGGTTACGTGTAGCGTTGAATGCCAATACATTGATAGTGTCATTTGCGAGAGCATTGCCTATGCCCGAGTTGTCGGTCCAGGTGATTTCGACGTCAGTGCCGGTGACGGAACCCTGCGGGGCGTAGGGCAGAGCGACGGTACCCTTGGCGAGGACGGCCTTGGTGTAGTCCAGGGTGTAGCTGGGCCAAGCGCCTGAAATCATTCCCGGAATGTTGGCCTTCATTGCAACATTGGCTTCAGTCATATTGACCGCCTGCCCCTTGAAACCCTTAGAGACAAAAGCTGCCACTGCAGAGATGAACTTAGACACCAGTCCGAATTTAGCACGTTGCTGTTGCTGAGCCACCGTATTGGCATCGTTGTAACTGAGAGCCATTGCACGCATGACTGCTTTACCTTTCCATGAAGAACCGATAACGGGACCCACTTTGCCTGAGAAACCACCCAGAATACCTTGTTTGAATGTTGCCATAGTTTTAAAAATTTAAAGGTTAAAAAAAATGTTTTCCTGTCTTTTTGAGGTCAGGCCCTGGGCGGCGGGCGGACTGCATCGGATCATTGTGGGCGCTGTCGTAGGGTCGTACGCATCCCGGTGACTCAGCTCCGTTTCTTTTCTTACTTGACATCCATGAGTCGGCTTTTGCTGCTCTAGGCCTGTCCTCTGAAAGACGATGCAAAAATAGCATCCGCATGACTTCATAAACGAAAAACGACCTGCTAAAGAACGCTCTGGCAGTTACAGGTCACAAGTGAACAATAATGAAACATAAGTAAAAGAACATAAAAAGACCCGTTTGAGCCTTCCGTTTCGCAGAAATCGGACACCATCAAACGGGTTCAATCAAAAAAAATGTAGAATTGACTTATATATAATGATTTAGGTTGCAGCAAACAATCCGAGACCAAGTTTGTCGAGACGTCCTGACGGAGTTATTGGATTCTGTTTGATAAAAGAGTCGACTTCAGAGCCGCGATAGTATACATTACGCGAGCAGGGTAGCCTGTAAGCCGGCAAGATACCCATTCTGGTCCACCGGTAGATTGTGGTGCGCGATACTTGAAGTTTCTTCATAAGTTCGTTGACAGTGAGCCACGGTTCGGGCTGTTCTTGACATGAAGTGTGAGTTTCTTCGTTTTTCATAATACCTTATATTTAGATTATTCAGTTGCAAAAATAGCCCACTTCACACCGACATAATACAAACTGTAGAGAGTTGTAAAATAAGTAGCTAAACCTATAATATATTGCTATTAGTCAACAATTTGTATACTATTTGCTACATATTTTGAGACATAAGCTGCTACGGAGATGCTACAATACCATATTTATTCACGATTTCAAGCACTTATAAAGGAATGAAGATGTAGCAAAAAAAATAAAATGTAGCAGAAAATGCTACAAAAAAGGACGGGTAGAAAGCAAATATCGAGGTTTGTAACCTTAAAAAAATCAAAAAAATCCCACACAACTAGATTATAATTACAAGAAAATCAACACATAATGAAAATATTAACATAACGGTGACAAATTATTGCGTGTATTGTATTTATATTCAATTATTTTTAGTAAATTTGCAATTCGTAAAATTTAATTTTTGACCTCCTCAAAACGAGTCACTATGAGCAAAGAAGACAATAGAATATCCTTAATGCAACTTCCTCCGCAGGGCGACAGTTGTGTGTTGGATATTGTCGACGGAGCCAAGCAGTGGCTTGATTTGGTGGCGAAATACGGACAAGACAACGAGCGATTGCGCCATCTTGTGGAGGCACTAAATATCGAGATGAAAGCCAAAGAGTTGCAGATAAAAGAGCTCGAAGGCCAGGTAGCCCAACTCGAGTCGAAAGTGCTGAGACTGCAAGCGGAACGAGCTGTCGACAACAGTCGTGCGACGACAGAGACCATAGTACCCGGAGCATTGGCATCGGTGCAGAATGAAGTGTTTAGACTGATGCAGAGCAGCGAGACCTCGCGTCCCGACAGACGACGCCGCGAACCCGACTGGGACTACTTCAAGAAACTCACCTCTAGCAGCAATGCGATGTCGGAGTTGAACAACCGCAAGGCTATATGCTATCTGTTCATGCTCCACAAAGAGGATATCATCGACGAGTTGTTCCACTTGAAAAAGAAATACTCCGGCAATGTGGCATGCCACCTCGCCATGAGGCTTCGCAGTGATGTGTCGACCGAAACCAAATGGTCGATTTTCGAGAAACTCTTCGGACGCAAGAATCTGCGTACATACGCAAACAGGACTATGACGCCACGCGACCGCAACATCTGCAAACACCTTGACGATATTATGAATGAAGCTGATGCCATGGAGCTACAAAACTAATATAACAATCGACCGACATGCCATTCATCAACAACATATTAAACTATCGCAGCCTCTCAATAGTAGGTCTTGAGAAAAACACCGGCAAGACCGTCTGCCTTAACTATATATTGCGTCGGCTACATCAGACCGACACTCGATGTGCTGTAACCTCGATAGGAGTCGACGGGGAGCAGACCGATGCTGTCTTCGGCAACGCCAAGCCCGAGATAACGCTATACGAAGGCATGCAATTCATCACCTCCGAGAAGCACTATCGCCAGCGTCAGCTGATATCGAAGATACTTGCCGTCGACCCGCGCAGCACCTCACTGGGACGCTTAGTGACTGGCGAAGTGCTGTGCAGCGGGAAGATACTACTCAGCGGAGCCGCAACCACGGGACGTTTACGCGAACAGATAGAGACTTTCATGCGTCAAGACATGTCGCTGACCATTGTCGACGGGGCTCTTTCACGGCTCAGCCTGGCATCACCCACCGTCACCGACGCAATGATTCTTGCCACCGGTGCAGCCGTGTCACCCAATATCAACCAGTTGATTTCAAGGACACGCTTTGTCTGCCGCCTCATAGCCTTGGAGGAGACCCCAGCCCCGCTTCAGAGAGTGCTGGCACCGCTCAGTCGTGGTTTGTGGGTCGTTGACAGCGACGGTAATGCACACGACCTGAATATTACATCAGTATTCATGCTTGACAACGAGAGCCTCGACCTGTTTGCCCACGGCAACACACTTTTTGTGGCCGGAGCCGTGAGTGACAAGCTGTTGCGATACCTGTCACGACAAAAGAACATCAGCGACATACACCTTATTGTACGCGACTTCACCAAATTCTTCGTTACCCCTGAAGCCTTCAACGATTACGTACGACGCGGAGGGACGATAGAGGTGTTGCAACGTTCCAACCTCATCGCTGTATGCCTAAACCCCACATCGCCGCAAGGCTACAACCTCAATTCAGGCGATGCCTGCCATGCCCTCAGCGATGCCATAGGTCTGCCGGTATACGATGTAATGAAAGTGTAGTACGAGATAGTATAAATAAAGTAAAGAGACAACAAGACATGATATTAAAAGAAAAGCTCACCTCCGAAGCCGGATTCCAGTATGTGATAGACAACATGGAACTGATGTGTTCGCCCGGGCGCCGTCGCATGCTGCAACAGTCGCTTATGACCGACCCTATCGAGATGGAGGCCGAATACAGACGCATAGCAACCGTCATCAAACTGCTGGCCGACGAGAACTGCAACCGCCATATTGCAGCGATACGCCACCAGCTCATGCAGACCCACGACCTGCAAGGCTCGCTGAACAGCCTGCATCATCGACAGACACTCGACGAGATAGAGTTGTTCGAGATAAAGAATTTCGCCTTTCTCTGCATGGAGACCTTAAAAGCCGCCACCGCACTCGGCATCGGTAGCCTGCTTGCCATTCCCGACCTCAGCAGTGTTTTCGACCTGCTTGACCCCGACAACACAGGCATTCCGAATTTCTACTTTTACGACAGCTACCATCCCGAACTCGCTGCATTACGACAGCAGATAAAAGCACGCAGGACATTGCTTGACAACAAGGCACCTGACGATGCGGATATCGGCCGACTGCAAAGCGAAATAGGTGATCTGATAGAACGTCAGAACGTCGTTTCAAGAGAGGTTGCGGTGCAACTGTCAGAGCAACTGACCGTTCATGCCGACACATTGCAGCAGGCATTTGACCGGATGGCGTACACCGACTTCCTCTTTGCCAAGGCGACCCTTGCAGCTAAGTGGAGACTCTGCCTACCCGAGGTGAGGGTCGACAGCCTGTCGTTCCAAGGGTTATGGAATCCCCGTCTGAAGCATCGCAACGAAGAACTGAAACGGCGTTATCAGCCAATTGACATCGAACTCCGTAGCGGCGTGTGCCTTGTCACCGGTGCCAACATGGCCGGCAAAACAGTATTGCTGAAGAGCGTCGGCACCGCACAGCTGATGGCACAATTCGGTTTTTACGTCCCTGCTGAAAGAGCCTCCATCATTCCCGTAGACGATGTAGTCTTCTGCATTGGCGACGAACAGAACGAGATGAACGGACTCTCATCGTTTGCATCAGAGATAATAAAAATCAGCGATACCGTTAGACGCAGCCGCCACGAGCGTATGCTGATAATGATTGACGAGCCGGCACGCACGACCAACCCCGTCGAGGGCAAAGCCATCGTGCAGGCGGTGACGACACTGCTCAACGGGTGCGATTCCCTGTCGCTTATCACCACACACTATAGCCAACTAGGGACAGCATGCCGGCGCTTGCGGGTCAAAGGATTTGTGGAGGCCATGAGCGACAAGCCGCTGACACCGGACAATATCAACGAATTCATGGACTACTCGCTATTGCCCTCCGACGATGACGACGTGCCACAAGAGGCGTTGCGCATCGCCACTATACTGCAATGCGACCAAGAGTTGCTGGACACCGCCACAAAACAGCTAAGCGAAAGTTAAAACAAGTTATTTTCCGCAGTATAATCGTTCAGATTACTATAAATTAAAAAAAATGTAGTACTTTTGCATCGATTTTTCCAAACAAAAAATTCACAGAAACAATGAACAAAATAAACCGCATCTTACTATCTATCTTATTGATAACAAATGTTATCATATCAGGGAAAGACATCAATGCCAACAACATTGACAAAACGAGGGCACGCGACGTGGCTGCCTATTTTCTCTCATCGCAGTTTGGCGACAAGTCTATCACGGCCAACACCCTGCGCCTTGTGTATGAAATTCCGAACGCCGAGCTTAACATTCCTGCTCTATATGTGTTCAATGCAGACGACGAACGAGGCTTTGTGATTGTTTCCGGAAGCGACTGTGTATCGCCCATCGTAGCCTATAGCACCGACGGTTCATTCGATCCCAACAACATCCCTCCCAACATGATGTGGTGGCTCAACGAGCAGGTGCAACCCATCGTTTATGCGCAGAACAACGAACTCGAAGCCGTCGATGAGGTGAAGGCGTCGTGGCGTCAGCTTGACGAGCAGGCACTCCCCTATTTCGGCACATCGTCGAAAGCCACCAAAGTGCTACTCACCTCCACATGGAATCAGTGGCCACTCTACAACAACATGTGTCCCGTCATGAACGGGAATCACAGCGTCACTGGTTGCGTAGCCACCGCCATGGCACAGATAATCTACTACTGGCGTTACCCCATTGAAGGCAAGGCGAGCAACAGCTATAGTTGGAACGGTACCACGGTGTCGGCTGACTTCTCCAACACCCATTACGACTACGACAACATGGTCGATGCACTCACGTCGTCATCCACACAAGAGCAGATTGATGCCGTGGCACTACTCTCGTTCCACTGCGGAGTGTCGGTCAATATGTACTATACCGACTCCCTTTCAGGAACCAGTTCCGACAAAGTACCCAAGGCCTTTCGCATGTACTTCAAATATCACAAAGACAGCATGGATTACATCAGCCGTTCCGACGCGCCCTACTACAATGCCAACAGCACCACAACCGCAAATGCGAAAGACAGTGCATGGGTTGACGTTATCCGTGCCGAGATTATCAAAAATCGTCCCGTCTATTACTCCGGCAAAGATCCCAATGGCGGTCAGCATGCCGGACATGCCTTTGTGTGCGACGGCTATAACGACCAGACTGGCACCCTGCACTTCAACTGGGGTTGGGGCGGCTCGGGCGACTGCTACTGCAACGTCTACAAGTCGAAGCTGAAACCCTCCAACTCCATCGGAGGTCGCGGCTACAATTTCACTGCCGACCACCGTGCCTGCATAGGTATCACACCTCCTAAAGACAGCATCCAGAATGTTGGCATACGCGAAGTTGAGACACCCTTCACTGCGGCCATCTATCCCAATCCCGCCAATGAACGCATCACTGTAAGCTACCAACTCAGCGATGATAACAACGCCACAATGCAGATTTTCGACATTGCAGGCCTTCTGGTGGAAGAGAAGACCCTTACCCACGCATCGACACAAATCACCATCAATGTGTCGGGCTACACCCCCGGTATATATGTTTGCCGCATAGGAGGCTACAGCAAGAAATTCATCGTAAAGTAACAAAATCCTTTCATATTTACATCATATAAAAGTGCCGCCATAGAGCGGCACTTTTATTGTCCTTTATGCATATCAACAAAATAATGTTGATACTTTCACGTTATCTATTTACCGTAAAGAATGGAATATCTGTATTTTTACCGATTAATAACTAAAAAAACAATAAATATATGTCTTTGATTAACAGCATCCTTTTACAGGTCGACCCCGTTGAAGTGGCCGACAAAATGGAACAAACCGAGACCTTCTTCTCACTTGCCGTCAAGGGCGGCTGGGTGATGATAGTGTTGGTATGCCTTCTTGTCCTTGCACTCTACATCTCTATTGAACGCTACTTGGCACTGAACCACGCTTTGAAAGAAGACTCGTCACGTTTTATGGACAACATACGCGAATATGTACACAAAGGCGATGTTGAAGGAGCTAAGACGTTAGCCAAGTCGACAGACACATCGATAGGTCGCATGGTAGCCAAAGGTCTCTCGCGTCTGGGTCGTCCGCTGAGCGACATACAGACTGCCGTCGAGAACGAAGGCAAGATGGAGGTGTCGAAGTTAGAGAAACATGTCTCGTTGGTAGCCACAGTAGCCTCGTTAGGGCCCATGTTAGGCTTCCTTGGCACCGTTACAGGTATGGTGCGTGCCTTCCAAGACATGGCACATGCAGGAAACAATATTGACATCCAGCTTCTCTCCACCGGCATCTATCAGGCCATGGTGACCACCGTAGCAGGTCTGATTGTTGGCATTATAGCCTACTTTCTCTACAACGTGCTGGTAAGCCGCATCAACAAAGTTGTCAACCAACTTGAAGTGCGTTCCATGGAATTCATGGACCTGCTCCACGAACCGGCATGAAAATAATAATGAAACATGAAATTTGAATTTTGAAACAATGATTAAGAGTCAAAATCAAATACATATAGAGACCAGTTCCTCGTCGATGTCCGATCTGGTGTTTTTGCTGCTCATATTCTTCATGCTCACCTCAACACTTATCAGCCCCAATGCTGTAAAGCTTTTCCTTCCCGAGAGCAACAACAAGACCATGGCCAAGGAGAGCGTGACAATATACATCTCCGACCTTGGAGGCACTGCCGGAGAAGAGACGCTGTTATCGCGCTGCCAGTTCCAGATTGACGAGACACCCTTGACAGCCACAATGGGGCAAGAACTTGTCGACGAGATGAAGACAGTGCTGACGACAGAATTGGATCGGCTGGCACCCGGTGATGGCGAAGCAGGTGTCTTTGTCCGTGCCGACCAGACCGTAGATGTGCAATACATAGTCAATGTCATTGATGCCGTCAACCAGATAAACAAAGAGCACGACACCAAACACAAAGTGGTTCTCGGCACTCAACAGTCCAAATAACAACACAACCATCATGCAACAGGAAAAGAAAGACAAAGCCATATCAGCAGTCAGCACGGCATTGATTATGCTGGCAGTACTGTTGTTGTGTTCATGGCTTGGCTATAAGCTGCCCGATCCGCCTATTGAGGAAGAAGGTATGGGAGTGGCCGGCGAGGTGTTGGGCGAAATCGAAGGCTTTGGCGACAACGACAATGCCACCTTCGACGACAACCAGTCGGCGGCGCCGGCGCCAGCGGCACCCGACGAAGGCTACACCACGGCCGACGACCCTGTATCGGTAGCAAAGACGCAACGCAACGATGACAAGCCCACCCCTGTCACCAAACCCGATCCTGCAAAGACAACAAGCGACAACAGCAGCACCCAGCAAAGCGAGACACAGCAGCCCACGCCCAATCCCAATGCTACCTTTAAGGGTCGCAACAAAAACGGCGGCAGCGAAGGTAAAGGGACTGCCACCGGCAGTGGTCAGCAGGGCAGCACCGACGGCACACAGGGTGCCCAGGGCGGCAACGGCAACGGTGTTGGAGCTAGTTTCAGCCTTGGCGGACGCAGTCTGCGAGGCACACTGCCCCGTCCCGCTGACAAAAGCAAAAAGGATGGCAACGTAGTGGTTGAGATATGGGTAGACCGCAGCGGCAACGTAGTGGAAGTCAACGCCCCTGCGAGAGGGTCGTACAACTATGACGAAATCATGATAGAAGAAGCTACCAATGCCGCCCGCAAAGCACATTTTAATGCCGACCCCAACGCCACAGAAAAGCAAAAAGGCACCATCACTTATAAATTTCGCCATATTGGATAATTTTCAAGAAAATACAATAAAACACTTTCTATAGATACTAATATATGTTGACAGCAGAGCAAGAACAAGAAATCATAGCTCAAATACTAGCTGGCGACAAAGAGCAATACGCCCTGATTGTCAAAGAGTACCAGTCTGCCGTCAACAATCTATGTTACAAACTAACCAGTAACACCCTTGATGCCGATGAGATAACACAACAGGTCTTTATAGAACTCTACACCGCCTTGCCTCGATTCAGATATGCCTCACGCCTGAGTACTTTCATTTACCGCATCACCGTCAACGTGATTGCAAAAATGATAAAATACAACAAACGCATCATCAGCTACAAATACGAAACAACAGAAAGCAACACCGTCGACTACCAGCAGCCTTACGAAGAGCAAATAGTCAAAAACGAGCAACAGCGCCGACTACGTGAAGCCATCGGCAAACTAAAACACGAGCAACGCACAGCACTTGTGCTTTACTCATTCAAGGATTTCTCCTACCAAGACATCGCAGATGTGATGCAAGTGTCGCTTTCCAAAGTCGAATCGCTGATATTCCGCGCCAAGAAGAACCTAAAAAAAATGCTAACCTGATATATGAGCCACCGCAAAGAGATAGAAAACGACATTTGGTTTGCCAACCAGGTTGAAGCCCTACGACAGATGACTCCGCCTCACGAGGTCGATGTCACCGATGCCGTGATGAAAAGTATCGCCCATCTGCAACCCCTGGCACCGACACGCACCAAACGGAGCAGCAAAAGCATCAAGATTACGAGCAGTGTTGCGGCAATATGTGCTGCTATCATTCTGGTGTTCATTTTATTGCCTTCGCAAAAGACCGAAATGTCACGGAGTTCATCCCCAACCCTTTCCACCCTTATAGACGAAATATATGGATTCTGCATGAACAACGACAGCGGAGACGATGCCGTTTTCCTTGACAATCCAGTAATAAACTTCATTTAATCCAAATCCTTATGAAAAACTTGTTTTATCTGGCAGCATTCATACTGGTTCCCCTACTGACATTTGCTCAACAGAAAGGGAGAGACCATCAAGAGCCAAAACACCCGAATGACAATATCGAGCATTTTGTTTCCGACCTCACTGCCACCCAAAAGACCCGCATCGACATCATAGCCCGTCGGTCACGGGAGAACGTGGAGAAATACCGCAAAGAGCTTGATATCACACGCGACAGCATACGTAGTCTCACCGACAGTCCTGAGGATCGCAGCGATATACTCTTCCCGCTATACGACCGTGAAGCAGCACTGCAGGCTGAAATCAGCAAAGAGTACTATCGAGCCAAGAGTAGCATTGATGCCGTGTTGACCCCCGAACAATACAAGACACTGCGGAGCAAGATAAAAGAGCCGTTACCACACGACCCTAACAGGCCTCCCCTACCACCTCCAGACGACAAAAAATGACAGCATCACCCAAGTCATACAGCACCATCAACGCGGCATTAGCTGTCGCGTTGTTTTTGTTTTTCATTATGCCACTGACGGCACAGTCCCAAAAGAGCATCACCGCTGGCACCATACTAATAAACGAAATACTCTTCAACCCCTTACCCGACGGCGCAGACTATGTAGAGCTTTACAACAACAGTGACATGCCGATAGCCCTGTCCGACCTTCGATTGGCGAAGATGGACGGTGACGTGATTAAAAAGTTGTATTCTGTTGGGAAGAGCGATAGTGTGGCCGCACACGATTACATAGTCGTCACCACCGATGCCGTATATGTAAGTACACACTACACTGTACGATTCCCGTCAAAAATGGTAGAAGTCTCGTCGATGCCATCATACAGCAACGCCAAAGGCATAGTAGTGGTAGCCACAGCTGACAGCCTTATCCTCGACCGTTTCGACTATAACGAGAAGATGCACAGCACTTTGCTTCGCGACAAAGAAGGTGTCGCCCTCGAGCGACGTTCATTCGACATACCCACGCAGCAAGCCTCGAACTGGTATTCAGCAGCTTCGACGGCAGGTTTCGGCACACCGACATCAAAGAACTCGCAGAGCCGCGAATTCCTATTCGTCGACAACGACTTCGACATGGCACAGCCACTTTTCTCACCCGACGGGGATGGCTACAACGACCTGCTCGACATCACCTACAGTTTGTCCGACTGCAACCTGAGTTGCAATATAGACATATACGATGCCCATGGTCATCTCGTCCGCCGTCTACTGCGTGGAGGCTTGTTAGGATGTGAAGGCGTTCTGACATGGGACGGCACCGACGAAGGTGGCAGCACCTGCAGGCAAGGGAACTATCTAATTGTCGGCGAGGCCTATAACAGCAACGGCGCCAGACAGAGCTGGCGCCGCAGAATAACATTAGTATCGAATTGAGTCGCTCTGGACTATTCCTGTTCCTTTCCCGCGTTCTTGACAAAGTGTACCAGAGCCGCCATGATATAGACGGTATAGACCACATATAGTACCAGGAAACCTATGGCAAAGCGCTTGCCGGCAGCGGGGTTGAGCAGCATGCCACCAACCAGCACGACCAAATGCAGGAAGAGTACTGCCACCGTGGTGGCGAGGAAGAACTGCACAAAAGTTTTTGGATTCTTGTTTAAGCTACGCACAGTGAACCAGTACTGCACGCCATCGACGACGGTAAAGTATATCACTGCGAGGGGTAAAGCCGCCAGTCCAAGCGGGGCGAAGAAAGGCAAATCCATCCACTTAGGGACGAAAGCAAGAACAATCATAACGATAGTCAGAACCAGAAGGCCCACATAGTAGCGTTTCATGTCAGTCGATGAATTTCATGGTTTCTTTAGTGGTGAATTTCTCGCAGTAGTGACAGCGCAGCTTCAAGTTCTCTTTGTCAATGATGTCGAATTTGGTGTCGATTTGCTCGAAGTTGGTGATACACTTCGGGTTCATACATTTGATGATATTGTCGACATGGTCAGGGATTTCGGCCTGTATTTTCTCCACAACATCATAGTTTCTGATAGTTATGATACTGGCCATCGGTGCGACCAGTGCAATCTTGTTGATTTCGTCGTGGTCAAAGAATTTATTCTTGATTTTCACGATGCCCTTGCGTCCGAACTTATTGCTATGCAGATAATTACCGATAAGTACCTCGTCTTCATACTTTTCTAGACCGAGGATACGGATGACTTGATAGACCACATCAGTGGGTATATGGTCGATAACGGTGCCGTTTTCGATGGCAGAGACGACTAATTCTTTCTTTGTTTCCATTGTTCTATTTGAAAATTGAATATTGAAAAATGAAACGTTATCTTACGCCGAGGATTGCAGCCATAAGAGCCTGACGCACGTAGACGCCGTTCTGTGCCTGTTGGAAATAGTAGGCGTATGGAGTCTTGTCGACGTCGACAGTAATTTCGTTAACTCTGGGCAGCGGGTGCAGCACTTTCATATTGGGTTTACATCCTTCGAGCATCTTTGCGGTGAGGATACAACTGTCCTTGACACGTTCGTATTCGAGCGGGTCGGGGAAGCGTTCACGTTGTACGCGGGTCATGTAGATGATGTCGGCATTAGGCACCACGTCGTTGATGTCGGTGTACTGGTAGTACTTAAGTCCGGCGTTTTTTATGGAAGCCTTAACTGACGACGGCAGTTTCAGTTCCAAGGGTGAGACGAGATGGAACGTGGCATTGAAGTTGCACATAGCCTGAACCAGAGAGTGGACAGTACGGCCGTATTTCAGGTCGCCTACGCAAGCGATTTGCAGGTTTTCCAGAGTTCCCTGAGTTTTTCGGATGCTGTAGAGGTCGAGCATGCACTGGGTGGGATGCTGGTTGGCGCCGTCGCCGGCGTTGATGACAGGTACTGCGCTCACTTCGCTGGCATAGCGGCTACTGCCCTCCTTCGGGTTACGCATGACGATGAGGTCGGCATAGCTAGCCACCATGACGATAGTGTCGTGCAGCGACTCGCCTTTTTGCACGCTGGTTCCGCCTGGGTCGCTGAAGCCGATAATACGGGCTCCCAACTGGTTGGCGGCGCTTTCGAAACTCAGACGCGTACGTGTCGACGGTTCGAAGAAAAGTGTAGCCACGACCTTGTCGCTCAAGATAGGCTGTTTGGGGTTTTTCTCAAATTCTTCAGCTATGTCGAGTACCTGTATGTACTCCTCCTTGCTGAAGTCGGTGATGGAGATAAGATTCCGTCCTTTTAAAGTTCCCATGACGTATGTATTTATGTTTTTAATGCATATAAAAAAAGCGACTCCCGAAGTCGCTGCCGTTAAAGAAAAACCGTCAATGTACCGCAGTGCAGTACGCTATCGAACATTCCAATTCTGTTGACGTTATATTCTTTATTTGTCATCTGCGGAAAGGAGGGGATTCGAACCCCTGAAGCGCTTTTAACGCTTACTCGCTTTCCAGGCGGGCCTCTTCAACCACTCGAGCACCTTTCCGAATTGATTAAATTATAAAGATTTATAGCGATTTTCGCCGTTTTTCTCTTTGTTTATTCGATTGCAAAGATACTACATTTTTTTGTAGTGGCAAAAAAAAAGAATGGGGCGGTGCAAAATTTACTTTGCGCCGCCCCATTTGGAGAGTTACTTCACGACGAGCTTTTTAACCATGTTGAGGCCTTCGCCGTTGATGCGCACGAAGTAGGC
>FLNY01003773.1_pt1 | contig 40482 bp, 31 predicted proteins | sample 1140381 | NCBI WGS metagenome assembly FLNY01 (sample SAMEA3878172, study PRJEB12797) | bioreactor metagenome | biome: Moose rumen | place: Sweden | collected 2011-10 | reverse complement strand
GGCTTCGTGGAGGTCGCGGTAGGCACATCCGAGGAGGTAAAGGGACTTAAGAGCCTCATTCGAGGCCGAATGAAAAGTGAAACATGAAAAATGAAGAATGAAGAATGTACTTGTGCCATGTAGAGTTGTAGTAGTCGGCAACCTCGCGCAGGAGGGAGTCGGTGGTGAATGGGGTAAGGAGCTTGTTCTGCGCTTCGGCACGGAGCAGCTCGTAGCGCATGCGGACGCTCTTCCGCTGACGCTGGAGATCTGCAGAATCGATTGAGCAGAGCAGGGCGTGGGCCGAATTGGGCTGCACGATCATCAGGGAGTCGGCCCGAGCGAGCAGCGTACGATATTGCTTCCGTCCCGTGCATCCGGATACGAGGATGACAAGAAAGGCTGGCATCAGAATATGTGTCAGAAAGGTCTTTCTCATGTGTCCTAGGTTTTCGATTGCAAAGTTATTCCTTTTCTTTGATTTACAACAAAAGTGCACATGATTTTTTAGAATCACATGCACTTTCATTAATTCGTCAGATGTTAATCTGTCAACCCTTTTATTTTTGCCGGATGAATATGTTGAATGGCAGAGTCTTCACTCTGCCAGATTGTTTTTCCTGACGAAATCTACGAAGGTATAAGCAAAGGCATGGCGCTCGTCGGCGTCGTACCTTTCTTCGTTTATTGCTTCCCAGTCGAGAGGGTTAATCCAGGGAAAGAAAGCGTCGGCCTGGGCCGGCGTGTCGTGTACGATGGTCAGGCAGAGGCGACTGGCGTAAGGCAAGGCTTCGCGATAGACGCTGGCGCCACCGATGATGAACACATCTTCCACATCGGCTGAGGAGTCCAACGCCTCGCCTAATGATAGGAATGTTTCTGCCCCCGGAGCGATGAAATGGGCGTTTTTTGTGAGAACGATGTTTCTTCTGTTGGGAAGAGCGCCCTTGGGCAACGACTCAAACGTCCGCCGTCCCATGATGATGGTGTGCCCCGTCGTCAGCGCCTTGAAGCGCTTCAGGTCGTTGGGCAGCCAATAGAGCAATTTGTTGTCATAGCCGATGGCTCCGTTCTCGGCTACGGCTGCTACGAGACTCACCCCCGACCCCTCTTTCCCGAGAGAGGGGCGTATAATCTGCGGTGTACTGTGAACGTCAGGCATTGGAAGATATTGTTTTTTTGATGTATATACTCCCCTCTCTCGGGAGAAAGGGGGCGGGGGTGAGTCCTATACGGCCACCTCCGCCTTGATGTGCGGCCACGGGTCGTATCCCTCGAGCTGAAAATCTTCGTAGTGAAAGGCAAACAGGTCCTTCACGTCCGGATTGAGCACCATACGCGGCAGCGTTCGCGGTTCGCGCGTCAGCTGCAGCTGGGCCTGCTCGATGTGGTTGAGGTAGAGGTGAGTGTCGCCAGTAGAATGAATGAAATCGCCAGTTTCGAGGTCTGTCACCTGCGCCATCATCTGCAGCAGCAAAGCGTACGATGCTATGTTGAAAGGCACGCCGAGGAAGGTGTCTGCCGAACGTTGATAGAGCTGTAGCGAGAGTCGCCCGTCAGCGACGTAGAACTGAAACAGGCAGTGGCATGGCGGCAGTGCCATGCGGTCGACCTCGGCAACGTTCCATGCCGAGACGATCATCCGGCGCGAATCGGGATGGTGCTTGATCAGGTCTACGACGTTGGCAATCTGATCAATGGTACCGCCGTCGTAGTCGGGCCACGAGCGCCACTGGTGGCCGTAGACGGGGCCGAGGTCGCCGTTCTCGTCGGCCCACTCGTCCCAGATGGTTACGCGGTTGTCATGCAGGTACTTAATGTTTGTGTCGCCCCGCAGGAACCAGAGCAACTCATGAATGATGCTGCGCAGGTGCAGCTTTTTCGTCGTCAGCAGGGGGAAGCCTTCCTGCAAGCTGAAGCGCATCTGGTGGCCAAACACGCTCTTTGTGCCCGTGCCCGTACGGTCGGTCTTGACAGCGCCCTCGTCGAGGATGCGCTGGAGCAGGTCTAAATATTGTCGCATGTTAATAAATTTGTGCAAAAGTATAAATAAAATTTGGAAACGCGCCATAAAGTCTATGAAAAAATGTACTTTTGCACTCGAAAATTAGGTCGCTGGCCTCCAAGAGCATCAATCGTCAAATCCAAGCAGGGGACATCGCCGAATAGTATATTGTAAAATATCTAATCGCAAATCGCAAATAGTCGGATTTTTAAATTGTAAATAGAAAATAGTAAATAATAAATTGTCAAACAGTAAATCATAATCATGGATTGGCTTATTAACCTCTTCACCAACACAGATTCCATAGCCCACATCGTGGTGCTCTATTCCTTGGTCATAGCCATAGGCATAGCGCTCGGGCGTTTCAAGATTTTCGGCATCTCGTTGGGCGTCACCTTCGTATTGTTTGCCGGCATTTTGGCCGGACATATCGGTTTCACCGGCACACCCGCCGTGTTGAACTATGTCCAGGACTTCGGACTCATTCTCTTTGTCTATTGTATTGGTCTGCAAGTCGGTCCCGGCTTCTTCGAGAGCTTTGCCAAAGGCGGCATCACGGCCAACGCGCTGGCTATGGGCATCGTGGGCCTGAACGTGGTTACGATGCTGGTTCTCTATTTCATCTTGTTCTACGACCCCGCCATCAAGGGTGGCGAGAACGTGTGGAACCTGTCGATGATGACAGGCGTTCTCTGCGGTGCCATCACCAACACGCCCGGTCTCGGTGCGGCGTCTGAGGCAGTCAACTCCATCTATAAAGGCGCGGCCGAGATTCCCCAGATAGCTTCCGGCTATGCGTGTGCCTATCCCCTCGGCGTCGTAGGCATCATCCTGGCCATGATAGCCATCCGCTACATCTGCGGCATCAGCCTGAAAAAAGAGACCGAGCAGATAGAGCAGGAGCTGAACGAGAACCCGCATGCCAAGCCCCACCGCATGACTCTGCGGGCCGAGAACAAGGCGCTCAGCGGCCGCACGATCCTGCAGGTGCGTAATTTCCTGGGACGTAACTTCGTCTGCTCGCGCTTCCTCCACGAAGGGCACGTCTCTATCCCCAACCGCGACACCGTCGTTAACGTAGGCGACCTTATGTACATAACCTGTGCCGAGGACGACTGGGAAGCCATCTCCGCCTTCATCGGGCCTGTCGACCATGTGGAATGGGAGGAGCAGGACGTGCCCATGGTGTCTAAGAGCATTCTCGTCACGCAGCCCAGCGTCAACGGCAAGACCTTCGGGCAGCTGCATTTCAGCTCGGTCTATGGCGTCAACGTCACGCGTGTCCGCCGCAACGGCATGAACCTCTTTGCCGACCAGAACCTGCGCATACAGATTGGCGACAAGCTCGTCTGCGTAGGCCCCGAGGATGCCATCGAGCGCGTTGCCAACGTCATGGGCAACGAGGTCAAGCGCCTCGACCACCCCAACTTGGCAGCACTGTTTATCGGCATCGTCGTCGGCATCGTGTTCGGCATGATGCCTATTGCGCTGCCCGGCGTACCTACGCCCGTGAAGCTGGGTCTGGCAGGCGGACCGCTCATCATAGCCATACTCATCGGCCGCTTCGGCTACAAGGCTCACTTGGTATCTTACACCACGACGTCGGCCAACCTCATGCTGCGCGAGTTCGGCCTCGTGCTCTTCCTCGCATCCGTCGGCATCAAAGCCGGAGCCACGTTCTGGCAGACGGTCACCGAGGGCGACGGCCTCACCTACGTATGGGCCGGCTTCCTCATCACCGTAATACCTCTATTAATCATAGGTACGCTCGCGCGCCTGCGTTATAAGATGAACTACTACACGCTCATGGGGCTCATCGCAGGCTCCACCACCGACCCGCCAGCCCTGGCCTATGCCAGCCAGACGGCCGGCAACGACGCGCCCGCCGTAGGTTACTCCACGGTTTACCCTTTGTGTATGTTCCTGCGAATCCTCACTGCGCAGCTCATCATCCTACTCCTCTACAGCTTAGTCTGATTCCCCGCCTATGAACGGCCCACTGCCAGCTGGCTTCGAGGACTATTTCCATCGCGTCTGGGACGACGCCCTCGTCGACGCCCTCGTCAAAGGGCTCAGCCAGGACGTACCCGTAAGCATACGCCTCAACGCTTCACGTATGCCAGCCGACGTGTGGCCACCAACGGCCGTGGCACGCGTGCCATGGTGCCCTGAAGGCTTGTATCTGCGGGAACGCCCCCTGTTCACCGCCGACCCTCTGCTCCATGCCGGCTCCTACTACGTCCAGGAAGCATCATCCATGTTCATCGCCCACGTCCTGCGACATCTGCTGGCAAGCATCCCTCTTCTCAGCGATCACACCGATACCGCCCTCGACCTTTGTGCCGCGCCAGGCGGCAAATCCACTATCCTGCGCTCGCTGCTGCCCGCCAGATGCCTGCTCGTGAGCAACGAACCCTTGCGACAGCGCGCACAGGTGCTGGCAGAGAACATGGCGAAATGGGGCGGCGACAACATCATAGTGACGCAGGCTTACGCCCGCGACATAGCGCGCGTAGCAGCGTCAGACCGTTTGTTCGAAGGCTTCGGCCTCATCCTGGCCGACGTGCCCTGCTCGGGCGAGGGCATGATTCGCAAGGAGGAAGAAGCCGTGAGGCAGTGGTCGCCGGCCTTCGTAGCCGAATGTGCAGCCCTTCAGCGCTCTATCGTCGCCGACATCTGGCCCGCACTGCGCCCCGGAGGTCACCTCATCTACAGCACATGCACATTCAACCCCGAAGAGGATGAGGATAACGTAGAGTGGATTGCACACGAGCTCGGCGCCGACGTCGTAGCCATTCCCACTGACCCCGCATGGGGTATTATCGGCGACATGAGGTCTGGACGCTGGAACGAAAGCTCAACACTCAGCAACGGGCAGGGGCTGCCTTGCTACCATTTAATTCCCGGACAAGTATGCGGCGAAGGATTCTTCTGCGCCGTCCTACGCAAGCACGAGGATGGCGGTAATGATGCAAAAAACGCCGATTTCATCGATTCGCCCGTTAGGCCGGCATCGTCTGTCAGGCACAACAAAGCCGGCAAAAACAAACGGAGCAAAGCAGCAGCGCAGAGCTTCTCAGAGCGCTTAGAGGCCGCGCTGACCGTCCTGCCCACCAATCAGCTCGATGCTCCCGGGGCACCGCATGTGGAGCTATCGCTTCACGATGCCGTGCGCTACCTCCGGCGCGAAGCGCTCATCCTGCCGCCCGACACGCCCAAAGGCATTATCCAGGTTGCATACCGCGGTCAGCGCCTCGGCCTCATGAAGAACCTCGGCTCGCGCGCCAACAACCTGTACCCCAAGGAGTGGCGCATTCGCAGCGGGTTCATTGAGCCAAGAAGCATCTTCGACGAAGCTTGAGCGGCAAGGCTCAGGTCAAAACGAAACGACGCAGGTCCTCACGTGAAGACCTGCGTCGTTTCGTTTGTAATGGTTGGGATACCCGGATTCGAACCAGGAAAAACAGAACCAAAACCTGTTGTGTTACCATTACACCATATCCCAATCCTAAGGCTTTTATCTCTAAAAGCGCGGCAAAGGTAAAGAATAAAACTGAAAAGAGAAAAGCGGGAAGTAAAAAAATGCATCAAAGAGCCACTTTTAACGTTCTTTTACGCAACAATCGGAACATATCAGAAGGAATCAAGGTGCAAAGGCCATAAAAAAGAAGGAAGTGCTCCTACGGCTGGAACACTATGGCGAACACGTCCGGAACCCTTAAGCCTTTTCCCCGAAACCCTTAAGCCTTTTGGCAAATTAGCTTAAGCCTTTTGGCCGGAACCCTTAAGCCTTTTGGCCGGACAAGTTTAAACTCTCTGTGAATCTACGCGATTATTCAGATGGCCTCGAAGATAGAGGTCTTTCACTGATGCCAAAAGAAAATGTCAGACAAATGTCAGGAAGTTTGTTTGGTACGCGTTGCGCGACAGCGTATCTTTGCCCCCGATTTCAAACACCAACCACTATGAAAAAAGAAAAGAACAAAGACAGACTCCGTGCCGACCGCAGCCGACACTGGCAAACCGTTTTCAGCTGGCAGCATTACGCCTTGACGGCCGTGGCTGTAGCATTTATTGTAGTGGGCTTCGTCCTCATGCTGCCCGAAGCCGACGTGCGCAATCGTCCGGGAGGCCGATTTGCCGCCACGCCTGGTCCGGGGGCCTTTGCAGCCCGCCGCATCAAGCTTGCACCAATCCCCTGCTTCATAGGCTTCGCCATGATGCCGTGGGTGATCATGTACGTCCCTCGGGAGCGACGTCGGATCGATGAAATGGGCAAAAATTGAAGCTTTAGCCCTCTTTGCCGAGCCTCCTCGGCCTCCGCTGCCACCTGCTTCAGGAGAAATGTTGCAGATGTCGGCAGAAGAAAAACGGCAGAAAGGATGAAGATTATTTGATTTTCCTTCGCTCGTTCCGAGGATTTTGTCTACTTTTGCACCGCGTTATGCGCGCAGGAAACCTTTATTCAATAAATTTTCCTCAAAAATTCAACTTTACATTATAACGACAATGAAACATTTTCGTCTTGTGGACAATGTGCTGGGCTGGCTGGTTTTTGCCATTGCAGCCTTCACCTACTGCTCCACCGTCGAACCGACAGCCTCGTTCTGGGACTGCCCCGAGTTTATCACCACGGCCTATAAGCTTGAAGTGGGTCACCCGCCAGGGGCACCTTTCTTCATGCTCACGGGCAACCTGTTCACCCAGCTCACCAGCGACCCCGCCAAGGTGGCGCTGATGGTGAACATCATGAACGCGCTGCTGAGTGCACTGTGCATCATGTTCCTCTACTGGACTATCTCGCATCTGGCGCGCAAGCTAATCTGCACCGACGGTTGGGTGAGCACAACGGCCCAATTAATAGCCGTCGAGGGCGCTGCCATGACGGGCGCATTGGTCTACAGCTGGAGCGACACCTTCTGGTACTCGGCCGTCGAGGGCGAGGTCTATGCCTACTCGAGCCTCTTCACGGCCGTCGTCTTCTGGCTGATGCTCAAGTGGGAGGATAATGCCGACAAGCCGCACTCCGACCGCTGGCTCGTGCTCATAGCCTACCTCACCGGCCTCAGCATTGGCGTGCACCTGCTGAACCTGCTGTGCCTGCCGGCGCTGGTGCTCATCTACTACTACAAACGGTCAGAGAACGCTACGCTCAAGGGCTCCATCTATGCTCTGCTGGGCTCTTTCGTCCTCGTGGCAGCCGTGCTGTACGGCATCGTGCCGGGCATCGTCAAGGTGGGCGGTTGGTTTGAGCTGCTGTTCGTCAACACGCTGAGCCTGCCCTTCAACAGCGGCCTCATCGTCTATATCATCCTGCTCGTGGCCGTAGTGCTGTGGGCTATCTGGGAGACGGTGGTCGAGCGGTCGCGCCTGCGGATGAACGTCTCTTACCTCATCGCAGTGGCCATGCTGGGTATTCCGTTCTACGGCTATGGTGTGAAAAGCATCATCATCGGAGCGCTAATCATCGGAGCGCTCTATGCTCTGCTTCAATGGAAGCGCGAGGGCAAGCCGCTGGTGTCGGCACGCGTGATGAACACCTCGCTGCTGTGTATGCTCATGATTATGATAGGCTACTCGTCGTATGCACTCATCGTCATCCGCTCGACGGCAAACACACCTATGGACCAAAACTCGCCCGAGGATATCTTCACCCTCGGCAGCTACCTCAACCGCGAGCAATATGGTTCGCGCCCCCTCTTCTACGGCCAGGCCTACAACTCGCAGGTGAAGCTGAAATCTGAGGGCGGCTATTGCGTGCCCGTCTCTACGGAAGGCGCGGCCGTCTATCAGCGCAAAGAGAAGGCTACGCCCGACGAGCCCGACCGCTACGAGGTTCAGCGCCACGACATAGAATACGTCTACGCGCAGAACATGTTCTTCCCCCGTATGTACTCCGACCGCCATGCCGGAGCTTACGAGTCGTGGATGGGAGGCATCGAAGGCTATCAGGTTCCTTACGACCGCTGCGGCGAACCTATCATGGTGAAGATGCCTACGCAGCTGGAGAACATACGCTTCTTCCTCTCGTATCAGGTCAACTTCATGTACTGGCGCTACTTCATGTGGAACTTCGCCGGACGCCAGAACGACATACAAGGCAACGGTGAACTCGAGCACGGCAACTGGCTCTCAGGCATTCCTTTCATCGACAACATGCGCCTGGGCAACCAGAGCTTGCTGCCCTCAGAACTGCGCGAGAACCGCGGCCACAACGTATTCTACTGCCTGCCGCTGCTGCTCGGACTGCTCGGCCTCTGCTGGCAAGCGTGGAAACAAGCCCCTGACAACACTCCTCTGACCGACAGCCCTCAATCGAGCACCGCCAAGCGGGCACAGGGAGCCGACGTCGGCATCAAGCAGTTCTGGGTCGTCTTCTTCCTATTCTTCATGACGGGCCTGGCTATCGTGGTCTATCTGAACCAGACACCCCAGCAGCCTCGTGAGCGCGACTACGCCTACGCCGGCTCATTCTATGCCTTTGCCATCTGGATAGGCCTGGGCGCTGCAGCCGTGGCCGACTGGCTCGAGCGCAAGACAGGCAAAGCTATGCTGGGCGCATTGCTCTCACTCGTATGCCTGCTTGTGCCGCTGCAGATGGTCAGCCAGACGTGGGACGACCACGACCGCAGCGGGCGCTACACCTGTCGCGACTTCGGCCAGAACTACCTGCAGTCGCTGCCCCAGGAGGGAGCTCCGATAATCTTCACCAACGGCGACAACGACACCTTCCCACTCTGGTACAACCAAGAGACCGAAGGCGTGCGCACCGACGCCCGCGTCTGCAACCTCTCGTATCTGCAGACCGACTGGTACATTGACCAGATGCGCCGCCCCGCCTACGACTCGCCAAGCGTACCCATATCGTGGAAACGTATTCAATACGTCGCCGGCACGCGCGAAGGCATCCGCGTGCAGCCGGGCACCCTCGAGCAAGCAATAGAATATTATAAGGACGACCCCATCACCTCTCACCAGATGCTGGGCGAGAATCCGTATGAACTCTCGACAATCATCGACAAGTGGATCCTGAACGACAACAAGGACCTGCAGATGTTCCCCACCGACTCTATGGTCATAACCATCGACAAGGAGGCCGTGCGCCGCTCGGGCATGATGATCTCAGGCGACTCAATACCAGACGTCATGCACATCTCGCTTAAGGGCAAGAAAGCCATCTACAAGAGCGAAATGATGATGTACGAGATGCTCGCTCGCTGCAACTGGGAGCGTCCGCTGTACGTAGCCATGACCGTAGGCTCTGACAACTATGGCAACCTCGGCAACAACTTCATACAAGAGGGCTTGGCCTACCGCCTCACACCCTTCGACACCAAAACCTCAGGCCGCCGCGTCGACACCGAAAAGATGTACGACAACCTCATGAACCGCTTCAAGTTCGGAGGCGTAGACAACCCCGACATCTATCTCGACGAGACGGTTATGCGTATGTGCTACACCCACCGGCGCATCTTCGCACAGCTTGCCGTAGACCTCATCAAGGAGGGCAAGAAGGACAAGGCACTGAAAGTAGTGGAGAAAATCGAGAAAGAGATTCCGGCCACCAGCGTGCCACATAACCATCAGGGCGGCTCACTCGAGCTGGCACAGGTCTACCTCGACTGCGACAAGAAGCAGCAGGCGGCAGCTATCGCCGAGGCCGTAGCTCAGAATGCTTCCGAGTACTGCCGGTGGTTCACCAGCCTCTCCGACAGCCGTCTGCAGCTGAGTGCCGAGGATTGCTACTACTATCTCCTGCAACTCTCCAACTCGCTGAAGATTCTTGATTCCGCAGGGTCCAAGAAGGCCGACAACTACGACGCTGCTCTGCAGGCTTATTTCGATCAGTTCCAGCGACGCACTAACTACTAATCTGCAGCTTAGCAGCGCCTAAATGTTCATCGAACAACCTGCCCGCTTCCTGCGGTGGATATATCCGCATGCCGTATGGCGAATGGATCCGTCGGTGAAGGCCGTTTACCTGACCTTCGACGACGGACCCATTCCCGAGGCCACACCATTTGTCCTTGATACCTTAGCTCGCTATGGTATCAAGGCCACTTTCTTTATGGTAGGCGACAACGTGCGCAAGTATCCAGACGTTTTCCGTCAGGTGGTGGAAGCCGGACATCGCATAGGCAACCATACCTTCAACCATATCGGGGGGCTGAAGTACCTTAGCAAAAACTATCTCAAGAATGCCGAAAAGACGCAACAGATTATTCAAGATACAAAGTCCGACATACTGAGGCGCCAGGATGGCAAGCAAGAGGTCCCCGACTCAGCAGCTGATAACGAACTGACGGCATGGAACTCAACGAAACTTTTCCGCCCGCCTCACGGGTGGATGCGTACGCTGCAGTACAAAGTGATGCGTCATAAAGGCTACAGGATAATAATGTGGGATCTGGTTACGCGCGACTATAGCAAGCGCCTTAATGCCGAACAGGTGCTGGCAAACGTCAAACGCTATGCCCGCAACGGATCAATCATCACCTTCCACGACTCGCTCCGCAGCATCGACAAACTTCGGGAAATACTCCCCGAAGCGCTCGAATGGCTAATCGCCGAGGGCTATGAGTTCAGAGTCTTCGACTGACGAAGGCTGAACTCACAGCCACAATACAATTGGTTGTAGAAGCCATATTCTCTCAGCAACTGGCCCCGCCGCTCTTGAAGGCCGCCCTTGCGCCAGTTCTGAGCCCAGAAACGGGCGCCGGCCACAGCAGATTCGGCTCTCTGGCCGGCGCTCTCTATCTGGTCCAAGCGCTTCCAGCGGGAGGAGGCCAGCGTGGTCGTGAACCAACCTATGCCCAGCTCTACGGCCTTATGCGCAGCGGCCGTAAGGCGCAGCTCAAAGCAGCGCTCGCAACGGCGGCCACGCTCCGGCTCACCCTCGAGGCCGCAGACGCCAGCCAGCCACTCGGCGTGGCGCCAGTCGTCGTCGATCCATTCTATGCCGAGGCTCTCGGCGTGGCGCTTGCTCTCGGCCTTGCGAATCTCATATTCCTCGCGAGGAAAGATGTTGGGGTTGAAATAAAAAATCGTAGAGCGGATGTCGTTTGCCAACAACCACTCTACGATTGCACTTGAACATGGGGCGCAACAGGCGTGAAGGAGCACACGCTCGAGGCCCTCAGGCACTTCGATTGCACTTTTGTGCTTACTCATGATGGGGGGTTAAGTTGTTCTGCCGCTGCCGCACAGCCTCAAAAAGCAGTATGGCTGCCGACACGCTGACGTTGAGCGAGTCCAGCTGCCCGAGCATTGGGATGCGGATGTGACCATCGGCAGCCTGGCGCCACTGGGCGGTCAGGCCTGTTGCTTCCGTTCCCATGACGATGGCCGTAGGAACGGTCATATCTGTGTCGTAATAGAGCTTCGAGTCCTGCAGCTGGGCGGTGAGGATTTGTATTCCGTGTTCCTTTAAGAAGGCTATGCACTCCTCCGAGGTGCAGGCCACCGTTGGCACGGTGAAGCAGGCACCAATGGAGGCGCGGATAAGGTTGGGGTTGTAGAGGTCGGTCAGCGGGTCGCAGACGATGACGGCCGTGGCGCCAGCGGCATCGGCAGAACGCAGTACGGCGCCCAGGTTGCCGGGCTTCTCCACAGCCTCAAGGACGATAAACAAAGCCCCCGACACTCCTGCCTGTGAGGCGAGAGAGCCCGTATCCTGGTTCCCCTCAAGAAGGGGAAGAAGATCCTCGAGTGTGAGGGTCTTGGCACGAACAACAGCCACGATGCCCTCTGTGCTGCCGCGATAGGCGATGCGCTCGTAGACGTGGGGCGAGACAAGGAAGGTATTATTTATTGAGGAATGAAGAGCGAAGGGAGATTCTTCATTCTTCATCCCCCCTGATTCTTCATTCTTCACTCCAACAAACACGCTCTCCACCTCATAGCCTGATTCCAGACAATGTGCCAGCTCGCGGCGCCCTTCGACAACGAAGAGGCTACTCTTACGACGCTCCGACGATTTCTGCTGCAGCTCCAGCAGTCGCTTGATCTTCGGGTTCTGTGTGCTCGTGATTATTAAAGGCTCTGGCATATCGCTTCGCTGTGTTTAGGGGAATAAAAAAAAGATACAATGGTGTAAGCAGACACGACCGGCCGTATGAGGTTTTCCAACTGGTGAGAAAACCCTATGCGACCGGTCGTGTTTTATATTATTTCACTTCCCAGATGTCGTTGGTCTCGAGTAGCTCGGCGAAGTTGTGGTACTTCTTCTGTGCACTGACCTCGACAATCTGTGCCTCTACAGCCTCGTCGTAGGTGGGAGCCTCCACGTCGCGGATGACGCCGAGGGCTACGGGGAAGCCGTCTCCATTACCCATGAGGGCGAGCTTCAGTTGAAGCGTGTTGTCCTCGCAGTGGGCATCATGGACAAGGACATCGTCAAGGGTGTAGCCATCCTTGCCGATTTCCACCACTTTCAGCCCGAAGCCTTGCTGCACGAGGCCGTACTCATTGTTCTCGCCGAAGACGAGTTTCTCGCCATGGCGCACGTAGATGGCGTTCTTCTTGCGGCCCTCCTTGTCGTAGACGCTGGCGTGTGTGCCGTCGTTGAAAATGACGCAGTTCTGCAGGATCTCGGTCACGCTGGCGCCTCTGTGGGCATGTGCAGCCTTAAGCACCTCGATGGTGCCGGGAGCATCGGTGGCCACAGCGCGGGCAAAGAAGTGGCCGCGGGCACCGAAGCACAGTTCTGCGGGGCGGAAGGGGTCCTCGACGGTGCCGTAGGGGCTCGACTTGGAGACGAAACCGCGCGGCGAGGTCGGCGAATACTGACCTTTCGTGAGGCCGTAGATGCGGTTGTTCAGCAGGATCATGTTCAGGTCGATGTTCCTGCGGTTGGCATGTATGAAGTGGTTACCGCCGATGGCCAGACCGTCGCCGTCGCCGCTCACCTGCCACACGTCCAACTTGGGATTGGTGACTTTGGCGCCGGTGGCAATGGCTGCCGCACGGCCGTGGATGGTGTTCATGCCATAGGTGGCCATATAATGGGGCAGACGGCTGCTGCAACCGATACCACTGATTACGGCAATGTCCTTGGGTGCCACGCCGATTTCGGCCAGTGCCTTGTGCAGGCTGGCCAGGAAGAAGTGGTCGCCGCATCCGGGGCACCACCGCGGCTGACCTTTCTTATAATCTTTACTTTCCATACTATTATTGTTTATATACCACAGATTTCACAGATTAAACAGATTATCTCATCAGTTCCTATTTATTTCACAGATTTACTGTATCAACAATTATACAACGAAACGCTCATATTTTAGGGATGGTTCGCCAAAATTAATCAGAAGCGCAATGCCTGAGCCTGCGACACGGGCATAGTTGATAGCCTGCGAACGTTGGTAATCCTCAAGCTCATGAACAGCCTTTAGCTCTACAATGATGGAATCATAGCAGATGGAATAAGGAACAAACTCCGTCTTCAATTGAATGTTTCGGTATTCAGCATAAAGAGGTACCTCACGAAGATATGGGATATTCAAGCTCGTGAATTCTATTTCCAAAGCATCCTGATAGACCTTTTCAGAGAATCCGCAACCAAAATATCGGTGAACGGCCATAGCTGCGCCTATTATTTTGTATGTTTCATCTTTGTGAATAAATGTTTCCATTTAAGATCCTTACATGATGTCAGATGCAATTGATAGCACTCGAAACCTGCGAAGCGTTTCGCTCTTAATCTGAGAAATTTATGATCAAATTATTCAAGGGTATAATCCGTGTAATCTGTGCAATCTGTGGTTCCTTATTATTTATTCATTATGGTCTTGAATGCTTCAACGAGCTCGCTGACGACGAAGGGCTGTCCCTTGACTTGGTTGAACTGGGCAGGTACAAAGTTGTCGACCTTCATGCGGAGATAGGCGGCGAGCTGACCCATGTTCTGCTCGGCAACCACCACCTTCGGGTACTTCTTCAGCACCTCAGCCGTGTTGGCAGGTAATGGGTTGAGGTAGCGGAACTGGGCGAGGGCGACCTTGCGGCCTTCGCTGCGCAGCTCATCCATGGCTGCATGCAAGTGACCGTAGGTGCTGCCGAAGCCCACGATGAGGAGGTCGGCGTCGTCGACGTCACCTTCCACTTCGAGGTCGGGCACTTCTATCTTGGCCACCTTCTCGGCACGCAGACGTGTCATCAGGTCGTGGTTCTCGGGGTTAGTGGAGATGGCGCCTGTCTTGCTGTCCTTCTCCAGTCCACCCAGGATATGCTCGAAGCCCTCGCGACCTGGCACAGCCCAGTAGCGGGTGCCGTTCTCGTCGCGCATGTAGGGCGTCCACTCGCCGTGTAGTTCCTCGGGAACGTATGGAGGATTGATGGCCGGCATCTTGTCCAGTTCGGGGAGCTTGAAGGCGCCGCTGCCGTTGGCGATGAAGGCATCGGTGAGAAGTACGACGGGCGTCATGTGCTCCAGTGCAATCTTCGACGCATCGTAGGCTGCGTAGAAGCAGTCTGTGGGCGAGAGGGCTGCCATGACGGGCATGGGGCTCTCACCGTTGCGGCCGAAGAGCACCTGCAGGAGGTCGGTCTGTTCGGACTTCGTAGGCAGACCCGTGGCAGGACCACCACGCTGCACGTCAAGTACGACGAGCGGCAGCTCCATGATTACGGCCAGGTTCATGGCCTCGCTCTTCAGGCAGATGCCAGGGCCGGAGGTCGATGTTACGGCCAGCGCGCCGGCGAAACTGGCACCGACGGCAGAGGCAGCTCCGGAGATCTCGTCCTCGCACTGCACCGTCTTCACGCCCAGGCTCTTGTGCTTCGACAGTTCGTGGAGCACGTCCGTAGCAGGAGTGATGGGGTAGGAACCGAGGTACAGCTGCAAGCCGGCCTTCTCGGCGGCGGCGATGAAACCGTAGGCCGTGGCCTTGTTGCCGGTGATATCCATGTAGCGGCCAGGCTTCTTGTCCTTCGTCTCAATGCGATAGACGTTCATGGCTGAGGAGTGCGTGTTGTGACCGTAGTCGTAGCCGGCCTGAATCACCTTGATATTAGCCTCAGCAATCGCCGGCTTCTTGGCAAACTTCTCGCGCAGGAAGTTGAAGGCCACGTCCAAGTCGCGATCGAAGAGCCAGCACACGAGGCCGAGGGCAAACATGTTGCGGCACTTGAGCACAGCTTTCATATCCATCCCCGTGTCGGCGAGTGCGTCCTTCACCATGGTTGTCAACGGACAGGCGATTACGCGGTCAGGATCGACACCCATTTCGGCGATGTAATCGTCGGTCTTGAACTCAGCCTTCTGCAGGTCCTTGGGGCCGAAGGAGTCAGTGTCGATGATGATGGTAGCATCGGGCTTAGCATAGCGCAGCTGCGTCTTGAAGGCCGCCGCGTTCATGGCTACGAGCACGTCGCAGAGGTCGCCCGGCGTGTAAACCTGCCCAGCGCCGATGTGCACCTGAAAGCCCGATACGCCCGTGAGCGAGCCCTGCGGGGCGCGGATGTCGGCGGGATAGTCGGGGAAGGTGGAGATACTGTTGCCCACGGTAGCCGATACCGTGGAGAAGATGTTGCCGGCGAGCTGCATACCGTCGCCGCTGTCGCCGGAGAAGCGGACCACCACTTGCTCCAGCTCTTTGATGTCTAACTGTTCTGCCATATAGTTTTATTAAACTCGTGAAATTATCTGAAGAGTTGTTTCTTGCCGTCGGAGGTGACAAAGATGCCGTGCTGGGGGCGCAGCACGCGCTGTCCCTGAAGATTGAAATAGGTGGCATCGTCCTTGTCGCCTGAAGTTGTCGGAACTGTTATGCCGTCAAGGTCGCCCGTCCGGAGCAGCTTAATGTAATCGATGTTAGGGGCGAATCCTGTAGCGTTCCCCAGCCGGATGGTGTTGCGCCCAGGCTGTAGGGTAATACTGGCGGTAGCCGTGCCCCAGTTGGAGCTCCAAGAACCGTTGTTGAGGTTCTGGAAAGAGCGGATCAGTTCTCCGTTGACGTAAAGGTCAAGGTTGCGTTTTTCAGCCGTGCCATAGTATATTGAAAGGCGATACTTTCCACCTTCAAAGGTGTGGACGTCGCGCCATTCCATGTAGTTGGCCGGGTCGTTGCCCAACCATGCTGCATAGGCCCCTAAATCAGCTTGCTCGGAAGTCTCGTAGCGGGCTGTAGGCCGCCCAGAGATCTCTTGATAGAGAGGCATCCAAGCCTCCTCGCCTTGATAGCGTGTGCGCTCGATGCGAGTGCCGGTTACATAGAATGCCGCCGAGCCGTGTGCGGGAATATTCAGAGTCGTGCCGTCTTCAATAGTAGCATCTTTGCCCGTAAGGCAATCGTGCATAATAGCTGTTCCGCTCATTTCGACGGAGCTAAGGGTGAAATAAACTGTCGCTGCGTCGTCGCCGAGGTTCATGACGACCACTGCACGTTTGGGGCCATGAAGCTTTTCGACATCCTTTGCAACGGTGTACACCTCGCCCGAGCGTGCCACAACAGGCGCTCCCAGTCCGAGCGTGTCCTGGTTCATGGCTATGAGGTCTGCGTTCTTAAGCAGTCTGACAGACCGTGAAGGGATTGTTGCCAGGTCGCATCCGATGAGCAGTGGCGAGCTGCAGATGCACCAGTATGCCATATGCGTCGCCTCTTCATCGTTGCTGAGCGTACGGCCTATCTCGAGCATATCCATGTCGTTGTAATGGCCGCGGCTGGTGTAGGCCTGAATGTTGAGGTTCTCCTTGATGATGCTTTTCACGGATTCCCAGGCGCAGTAAATATCGCCCGTAGTGCGCCACGAGTCGCAGATGCCGTCGACCCACGTGCCCGGGTAAGCCCATCGGCAGATGTTGAAGACGATAGGCTTGTCCATTTCTTGCGCGCTTTTCTGAATGGCTTTGCTTATCTTGGTGTACTGCACGCTGTCGTTGAGCTGCAGGTGTGAGCCGCCGCAGTAGTCTACCTTGATAAAGTCGAAATCCCACTCGTTGAAGTAGAGCTGGCAGTCCTCTTCCTCGTGGCCGTAGAAACCTACGCCGAGGCCATAGGCTGCGGTGCCGCCCGAGCCGCAGGTGTTGTCGCCGGCGTCGGAGTAGATGCCTGCAAGGAGTCCTCTCTTATGTATGTACTCCGTCAGGGCCTTCATGCCCGATGGAAAGAGCTTTTTGTTCAGGATAAGTTTCCCGTCGTCGCCTCGTCCGTTCCAGAAACCATCGTCGATATTGATGTATTTGTAGCCCACTTTATCCAGGCCTTTGGCAATCATTGCATTGGTTTGCCCCTTGATTATGCTCTCGCTGATGTTCAATCCGAACGTATTCCAAGAGCTCCAACCCATAGTGGGCGTTCGCGTAGAAGGATAGGTTCCGGCCGGTTCATCGTCGGTCTGAGCGTAGACAGCGATGCAGAACACTGTCGCAGCCATCAGTGTGAAGATGCGACTGCACTTCAGAAGATTCAGGCTCATAGGAAAAATGCTTATTCTTTGTTTATTATCAATATCGAGCGCAAAGGTAAGCATAAAACCACACATTCTCTCAGAATCTCAGGTATTTTTTTCTTCTCACATCTTTTTATTGAGTAATAGACAGAGACGAGGGGCTGCCCATGCTGTGCAGCCCCTCGTTTTTATTAGCTTACTTGAAGTGAGCTGTAAGATTCGTCGCTCTTTATTTCACGACCTTCTTACCGTTGACGACGTAGACGCCCTTGCGGCTCATGTCGCTGCGACGGCCGCTGAGGTCGAAGACGTTCTTTGTATCTACGGTCTTGACGGAGGCGATGCCAACGTAAGTCTCCTTGTCGACGATAGTGAGGTTGACGATGAAGCGCTGGACGCTGCCGTCCTCTGCCTCACGTTCGAAGGAGAGTTTCGACGTAATCTGCTGTCCGGCCGGGAACTCGACATCGCCTTTCTCCACCTGGAAGACAACGGTGTTGTCATCGTTGCCGGGAACGGGATAGATATATACCACGGTCTGAGTGCCGTCGACGGTAGCGTCGAGTCCGCCGTTGAGCGTAATGCCTGCGCCGTCGTTAGCGCCCATGAGTTCGCTCCACTGGCCATCCTCAAGCATTACACGCATATTAGTGCCGAGTATGTCGCCGGCAGCTTCAATACCCATGCCTTCTACGGCTGCGCTGAAGTCTACATCAATGTCCTCATTGGCAACAGGAATCATAACGTCGACTGAACCGACATCCTCATACTGTGTGGCTTCGCCGAAGATGAGCGTGAGGTTCAAGGTAATCATCTTGCCTGTCTTTTCGTTGACGAGGAAGAAGGTACCTTTGCGCACTGTGCCAAGCACATTCTTGCCCGGATACTGGAAGAATCGGATAATCGGCTCACCATCGGGCAGATAGGAGAATGCCCAGGGGTCGCCATCGTTCCAGCTGCCTACCCAACCATCCTCGGTGAGGTAGAAGCCAGGATTAGGATTACAGTTCCAGGACTTGGTGTAGGTCTCGCCGTCCTCTGTCTTCTTCAAGCCATAGAGGGTACCTGTTGAGCCGATGAGTTCTTCAACGGCAGCAACATCAATGGCTGGTTCCTCATCGCAACCGTATGAAGAATCGCTTGGCATTGTGGATGCGCTGATGTTCCATGTTGCCACGCTCTCCCAGTCTTCGGGATCCACATTGCCAGTGTTGTCTTCCTTCTTGATGGTGACCTTAAGGTTGATGGTATAATACTTGTTGCCGCTCAAGAGGAAGAGCTTTGTTGAGAACTCTGCACCTTCCTCGTTCTTGCCGGGATATTGGCCAACGAGCCATTCACCCCATCCGTAGTCTGAGGTCGGACCAGCATAGAAGTAGCCGCTGGCATACTTGCAGACAAGACCTTCGGCAGTAAACCAGAAACCTCGGAAGTCTACGGCGTCGTAGTCGTCAGACCAGTTTCCTTCTTCGTCCTGAAGACCATAAAGAGTAATGTCTGAGGCCTCACACTCCATGAGGGTTAAGATGGCATCGAGGTCAACAGTAAAATTACCGCCAGCATACTGAGAAGAACTGTAGTCGAATTCAATCTCAACGTCCTCTGAACCGACCTCTACATATTCGTTGGGATCAACGTAGGGCTTCTCTATCATTGTCACTACGTGGGTGATGTGGTAAGCCATTACGCCATTGACGAAGTAGATGTGGAACTTGAACTGTGTGCCAAGGTCGAGGTTTGCGTTCTCAAAGCCCGTCGTGAAGCTCAGCTTGTGGGTCTCAGCGTCATAGCTGTACTGCTCGGAATACATGCTGCGGAAAGCGGCGTGGTCGGCCCAAATGCAGCGTGCTGTCTCGTTGGAGAAGGCTTCGTTCTCCTCGTCCCATACTGCAGCAAGCCAGAAACCAGTCTTGGCCGTCCAATCGTTGCTGAGCATATTTGTCATGTAGGGTCGCTGGCTGTCCTCATCCTCGCCGCGGAGCTCCAGCTGACGGGTAAAGACATAGTTCTGGAAGTTTGCAGCAAGCTCTTCATCAGTGATGCCTATTGCAGCGGCTACTCCTGTGAGGTCGATTTCCTGCTTCGTTGCACCGCCCTGGTACTGCGACAGGGGTAACTCAGCGTCCACCAGAACGACAAGCTGCGAGAGGTCTATCTCCTTAATTGCCACTGCATTGGGATCTTCGATGATTTTCAAGGTAATGTCGAATGTGGCCTGCTTGCTGTTGTACTGGAGTACAAACGTAGCATTAACCTCTTCGCCTGCAGTGAAAGCATCCGGATGCTGACCAATAGAGAGGGTAAGTTCTGTATCGCTGACGCTGAGAACATTGTACCAGGCATCATCGCCGACTTCACCAGTCCAACCGACGGGAGTAGCTGGATTCTTGGTCATCCAGAAGCCGCCGAGTCCTCCCTGAGTGTAGTCAGCAGAGAGAGTGCCATCCTCGAGTTTCAGGAAGAAAAAGTTTTCAGCAGGTTCTTCTTCACTCGCCAGCCAGTCATTCATGGCCTGCGCGATTTCAGTAGCGGGAACGCCAAGCTGTGTACCGATCTCTTCGAAAGAGAATGAAACTTTTTTTATTCCATCGTCATATCCGATAGGATAGGCTTCAATCGTTGCGCTGAACTGCGCGTTGGCGTTCATGCTGATGCCTAAGCAAGCCACGAGCGCCAGGAAATGAGTAAAAAACTTTTTCATAAGCATTAATTAATTTAATTAGTTAAAGTTGTTAGTGCAATATAGTGTTTTAGTTTATTATTCTCAGAACTATATACGCCCCTTCCTCAAATGGAGGGGACGGGGGAGAGTCCTACAGTCCTGCCGGTTTGCATCCGGTGAACTGGACTCGGTAGGGCCATTGCTCGTCGTTGCGGTCGGTCTCGTCCCAGGCGTGGCGGTTGTAGACCTTTGGCGTAGCCACGACGCAGAGCGAGAGGCGGATAGTCTTCTCGGGCACTGTCCACGTGAGCGTGCCGTTGTCCTCGACCTTAACTACGTCCGACACTATTGTGTTGCCGCCTGTAGTGCCGTCCTGCACCACGGCCACGAAGGCGATGCGCCACGCGCGGTTGGCCGCCTTGCCTGCTGTGTTGTAGGTGCTGACCTTCGTGAAGTTGTTGGCGTTCTCGCTGGTCATGGGGTCGCCCTTGAAGGCTTTGCCCGGGTCGGAGGCGTGGAGTGCGTCGCCGGGGCTCAGCCCTTCGAAGCTCACGCTCACTTCATCGCCCTGCTTGAAGCCGTTGACCTGTATGAAGTTCACGCCGCTCGTCTCGGGGCAGTTGGCGTATGCCACCTGCCAGAAGTCATCGTCGGTCTTGTACATCTGAGTCTTATAGTTGCGGGCGCTGTAGTTGCTGGTTATGTACTTGTGGATGTCGGCAAACTGGTAGTTCTGGAGTTTAGTGGCATACTCGAAATAGTCGGCCCAGAACTGTTCCCAGTCGCCGTTGCAGAAGAGGCGTGTGTAGGTCTCAAACGGATCTTCGGGGAACTTGCTCTCGCGCCACAGTCGGCCGAAAGCTTCGTAGCCGTGCTTCTCCACGAGATGGTACTGCCACCAGTAGGAGGCGTAGCGCATCCATTCGTGGTTGAAATGGCGATGGTAGTTGTAGAGCCAAACGGCGACGTCGTAGCCGAAGACCTGCGAGGGATAGTCCTGGAAGCCCTGCCACTGGGCGCACTGCTCCCAGAAGGCGTTGCCTCCGCTGCCGTTGGCGCCGAAGCCGTAGCGCCAGCCTCGTTGGGTATAGTTGCCGACGTAGTTGTAGCGGTGGTCGCAAGCGACCTGATACTGGAAGGAGTGGCCTATCTCGTGGCCTATGGTGTGGCCCACGGGCTTGCACGTCGAGGGGTTCACCCAGAGGGCGCCAATCTTGTCGTCGTAGCCCGAGCCTGTGGCCAGCCACTCGGTCTGGTAGAGCACGTGGATAATCATTTTATAGTTGTCGACCTGCGACTCGCCTTCGATGGCCATGCGCAGTTTGTTGACGTTGGTGTCGTAGAACTTCTCAGCCTTCTGCAGGAGGTCGTCGACATCGACGCGCAGGTTCGCGGGGACGCTTGAGGCATTGGGATTGTCGCCGAAGGACTTGTCCCAAAATACGATGAAATGCTCGCTTTCCTTGGAATGCTTGAAGCTCCATCGCGACTCGGGGTTGGTGTAGTCGTTGTTGTACTGGTTGTCGCTTGTCGTAGGCTTCCAGATGACGCGCTTTTCGGCGGGCTCTTCCAGGGTTATGGCCAGGCTGGAGTCGGCATCGTTAAGCATTATTTTCTCGCGCGAGTAAGTGTAGCGCAGTGTGGCGTCAGGGGTATAGAAGAGCATCTGCGAGTTGCGGAAGACGATGGAGTCTGTCGTGCTGATGTCGTAGCTCTTGGGTACGGTGTAGCGGTCTGAGCCTTCGACCCAGATGCTCTGGGCGTGAGTGGCAAGTGTGGCGAGAGCCATGCAGCAAAGGGCAAGTATCTTCTTCATGGCTTCACAACTTTTTTATGGTTAATGATGTAGATGCCCTTGCGGAGCGCCTTCTGCCCGCTCATGCCTTGGCCTAAGCGGCGTCCGCTGAGGTCGTAGACGGTTCCGCTGGCCGGTTCTTCGGCATTGATGCCCTGTATGGCATCGATGATGTCTACGCCCTCGGGCAGTTCTTTGTAGATGCGTATTTCCTTGAAGTCGCTGCGCGTGTAACTCACGCCGTTGATTGTTACAGCGTCGTCGGTGAGTGTCATGCAGGCCGTCTGCTTGTTGTCCTCGCTCAGGTGGAAGGCAGCGCGCTGCCCGTTCTTCAGTGTCACTACCAGCTCGCGTGCGGCAGCATGCTGTGGCATGAGGGCGCAGAGCAGTGCCAGCGAGGCTATGTGTGCGAATACCCGTTTCAGGTTGTTTTTCATCATTTTATAGCGTCTTTGCCTATTAAATAATATTGTGTCTTTGGACGAATGGACTGAACTGTTGTTAAAAAAACGACCGGTCGTGTGGAAGTAAGACAAGTTGTTTTACTGCAAAACCCTTAAGCCTTTTGCCCGAAACCCTTAAGCCTTTTGCCCGAAACCCTTAAGCCTTTTGAGGAAAACCCTTAAGCCTTTTGAGGAAAACCCTTAAGCCTTTTGAGCGAAGCCCTTGGGAAGATGATCCGCTCTGAGGGCTTACCCGGAGCGCGTAGGGCTGCTATTTTACGCTCCACTCGAAGATGCCGGCCGACTTACCCTCGGCCATCTTCAGCTCGAGGCGCACGGCCGTCGTCTGTACAGGATCGAAGTTGACGGTGCAGGCTGCGCCTTTTGTGGTGGGGTACTTATCGGGGTTCTTCACGGGCTGCCAGTCGCCGTTGGCGTCGAGGTAGAGCAGTCGCCAGCTGTCGGGCACCTTGCAGCCCTGCCAGGGCTGGTCGTCGTACCAGTAGACGGTGCTTGAGCTTACCGTTGCTGCGTGGGGGAAGGTGTAGGAGAGCCATTCCGTAGTGCCCTCCTTAGGCCACCAGTGGGTGTAGGGTACGCTGCGGTCGTCGGCACCCTTCGGGACGAGGCGGTCGTTGAGGCTTGAGATCGACGGTATGCGGGATGACGATTCCACCTTGCTCTCTGAGGCCAGTGTGGCGGGCAGTGCGGGCGTAGTGGCCAAGAGGTCCTGGGCGAGCCACACCTGCATCTTGCCGCTGCCGCGGTGGCACCAGGCATAGTATGGAATCAGGGTCAGGTGTACGTCCCCTGCCGTGAGTCGTCCGCTCCTGTCGAAGTTGAGCACTTGGGCGTCGGTGATGATGGTTTTTACGGGCGTGCCTGCAATCTGAGCGGCGCCCAGTTCGAAGCGCGGCTCCTGGTTGATGAGCGCCCCGGCGATGTCGAAGTTGTTGTCGGGGTGCTCAGCACAGTAGACAATGGGGCCCCGCTCAATGCTTATCATGCCGCGGTCGTCCTGTACGCGGGCGTTGGCCCGCACGGTACGGGGTTCCATATCGAAGTGGATGGCCACACGGTCGCCCCGCTTCCACTTGCGGTCGATGGTGCAGTAGCCGTCGGCCGTGGGTGTGGCGTCGATGCGCGTGCCGTTGACGCTTACGCTGTAGCCCAAGCGTCGGCCGTCGGTGAACTCATAGAGGTCTGAGGGCACTACGCTGCCGCGCACCCATCCGGGGATGCGGATCTTCAGAACGAACTGCCCGGCGCTGTTCTTGTCGACCTTCACGGTGATGTCGCCGTTCCAGGGATATTCCGTCGCCTGCTCGAGGCTGACTTGCTTGCCACCGACGCTGAGCTCGCTCTTGTTGGCGAGGAAGAGGTTGACGTAGACATTGCGGCCCTTGACGGCGTAGACGTAGCCGGGCAGCGAGGGAATGAAGCGGCAGATGTTAGAGGGGCAGCAGGCGCATCCGAACCATGCCTGGCGCTGGTGCTGGCCTATTGATGCGAGGGGGTTGGGGTAGAAGAACCCGTTGCCTTCGAGCGAGACGCCGCTGATGAGGCCGTTGTAGAGGGTCCGCTCCAGCACGTCGTAGTACTTCGACTCGCCGTGGAGCAGGAACAGGCGGTGGTTGACGTAGACGTTGCCTATGGCGGCGCACGTCTCGCAGTAAGCGCTCATGTTGGGCAGCTGGTAGTTGCGGCCGAATGCCTCGCCGCTGCTGGTGGCTCCGATGCCGCCTGTGATGTATAGTTTCTTGCCTACGATGTTCTCCCAGATGGCATCGATGGCTTTGACGTACGACTCGTCGCCGGTGAGGGCTGCGACGTCGGCCATGCCGGCGTACATGTAAGCGGCGCGCACAGCGTGGCCTACGGCCTCGTCCTGCTCGACGACGGGCTTGTGGGCCTGCGAGTAGTCGTGCACGATGGTCGTCTTGCCGCGGTAGTCGAGCAGGAACTTGGCCTCGTCGAGGTATTTCTTGTCACCCGTGACAAGGTAGAGCTTGGCCAGGGCCATCTCGGCAATCTGGTGGCCGGGCACTACGCAGGCCTGACCTGCGTTGGGGCCTACCTCACGGCATACGCAGTCGGCGTAGCGGATGGCTATGTCGAGGAAGTTGCGCTTGCCGGTGGCCTGGTAGTGGGCGATGGCGCCCTCGACCATGTGGCCGAGGTTGTAGAGCTCATGCGAGAGGTCCTCTTCCTTCACCCAGCGGCGGTCGCCAGCCCAGTCGTGAGGGTGCTCGGGGTTCTGGGTGCGTGCGGTGTAGAGGTAGCCGTCGGGCTCCTGTGCCGAGCCTATGATGGTTATCACCGAGTCGAGGTAGCTTTCCAGCTTCTTGTCGGGATAGGTCTGAAGCAGGTAGCTGGCGCCCTCGATGGTCTTGTAGGGGTCGGTGTCGTCGAACGAATAGCCACTTACCTTGAACACCTTAGAGGGGTCTTTCATGTGGGTGGCGGCGTTCTCGAAATTCTTGTAGCGCCCCGTCTCCTCGCACTTGGAAAAGGCGAGAGGGATGGTGACCTCGCGGCTGGCCTTGAGCCGCTGACCCCAGAAGGAGTCGGTGACCTTGACGCTGGTGAAGGGGACTGGCGTGATGGGATAGCCTGCGGATGCCGTCTTGACGTCCTTGGCCTGAATGGGGTTCAGTGCCGACAGCGCGAGCACTACTGCAAGGATGATGCGCATGTGAAGTAGATTGTCTTATTAGTTTGTTTGGTGCAAAAATAACACTTATTCGTTTCAGCCAAAAAAAAAAGAGGAAAAAATCAGTAGGAAGACTGAAATTTCCCTCTTTTATATGTTTCTCAATCAAATAGCACGTTTTTTTCATACTGGCGCAGCTCTCTAAGTGGGCGCATGACGAAGTCGCGCTCGCTCATGCGCGGATGCGGCACCTTGAGGTCGGGCTCGTCGATGCGCTGGTCGCCATAGATGAGGATGTCGATGTCGATAGGTCGGTCGGCATAGACGCCTCCTACGCTTTTGTGCGTTCGCCCGAGCCGGCGCTCTATGGCCTGCGTGGTAAGGAGCAACTGGTGAGGGCTGAGGCGAGTCTGCATGTGCACCACGGCATTCAGGAACGGGTGGTCGCTCTCGAAGCCCCACGGCTCAGTCTCTATGAACGACGAGGCGGCCACAAGCGTCCCCACATGCTCCACCAGCTCCTCAATAGCGCTGAGGAGCATAGTGTGGCGGTCGCCGAGGTTACTGCCGAGGGCGAGGTAGATATCCGTCATCATGGCCCTGTGCGAAGTGCGTTAGTCGTTGAGGATGAGCATGGCGTCGCCGTAAGTGCCGAAGCGGTAGCGGCTGTCGCGCAGTGCCTCCTTGTAGGCCGTCATGACCAAGTCGTAGTCGCCGAACGCGCAGGTGAGCATCAGAAGCGTGGAATAGGGCAGGTTGAAGTTGGCAATCATCGCGTCGGCCAGCCCGAAGTCGTAGGGAGGATAGATGAACTTATTGGTCCAGCCGTCGAATTCCTTCAGGCGGTTGTCGGCGCCGAGCGCTGTCTCTATGGCGCGCTGGACGGTGGTGCCTACGGCACAGACCTTGCGGCCCTCGGACTTGGCGTTGTTGACCATCTCGCAAGCCTCGGCACCGACGTGCATCTCTTCGCTCTCCATCTTGTGCTTCGAGAGGTCCTCGACGTCGATGTCGCGGAAGTTGCCGAGGCCGCAATGCAGGGTTATGTAGGCCATGTCGATGCCCTTAATCTCCATGCGCTTGAGCAGGTGCTTCGAGAAGTGGAGCCCTGAGGCCGGAGCGGTGACGGCTCCCTCGTTCTTGGCAAAGACACACTGGAAGTCCGCCATATCCTGAGGCTCGGCCTTGCGCGTAATCATCTGCTTGGGCAGGGGCGCTTCGCCCAAAGCGAAGAGGGCCTCCTTGAATTCCTCGTGTGGACCGTCGTAGAGAAAACGCAGGGTGCGTCCGCGGCTGGTAGTGTTGTCGATGACCTCGGCCACCATGCTCTCGTCCTCGCCGAAGTAGAGCTTATTGCCGATACGGATCTTGCGGGCAGGCTCGACGAGAACGTCCCACAGGCGCATGCCGGGGTTCAGCTCGCGCAGGAGGAACACCTCAATCTTGGCGCCCGTCTTCTCCTTGTTACCTTCGAGGCGGGCAGGGAACACCTTGGTGTCGTTGAAGACGAAAACGTCGTGCTCGTCGAAGTACTCGAGGATATCGTAGAAATGCTCGCGGTGCTCTATGACGCCGCTCTTCTTGTGCAGCACCATGAGGCGGCAATCGTCGCGGAAAGGCATAGGGTATTGTGCTATGCGCTCCTGCGGCAGCTTGAATTTGAATTGTGAGAGCTTCATATATTTGAATGTCGAATTATGAATTATAAACTATGAATTATGAATAAGAGACGGTCAGTCCTGATTTATCTCTATCTCTTGCTGCTCGAGCCACTGGGGGAACGTGTCCATGCGCAAGCAATCGTCGACACTGACGTCGCCTACTCGCGTACGCCGCAGCGCCGTCAGATGTGCTCCGCTGCCGAGTGCCACTCCGATATCGCGTGCCAAGGCTCTTATGTACGTGCCTTTGGAACAGACAACGCGTATGCTGATGCTGGGATAGTCGTCGCTGGCGGCTGTGCCGACGGGTGCCGTGAGGAAGGCTTTGTTGCGCATGCCGGTGCGGGGAATAGGGTCCTCCCCCAACTCGCCCCGTGAGGGGGAGAGCCTCTTTCCTGGTTGGGGGCTGTCAAAGGACATGGAGTCCTCCACGCGGGGGGAGCTTGAGAGGGGCCTAAACTCCAGCAACTCTATCTCGTCTATAACGAGAATTTTGGGTTTCAGTTCTACATCCTTGTCCTTACGGGCGAGGTCGTAGGCACGCTTGCCGTCGACCTTCACGGCCGAATAGCTTGGAGGCACTTGTTCAATGCGCCCGATGAACTGCTGCAAGGTGCGCTCCACCTGCTCGCGGGTGATATGTTCCGTCGGGTAGTAGGCGTCAATCTCGTGCTCGAGGTCGAACGAGGGTGTGGTGGCTCCGAGACGCAGCGTGGCTACGTATTCTTTCACGCCGGCCTGCAGCTCGTCGATGCGCTTGGTAGCGCGGCCGGTGCACACGATCATCACTCCCGTGGCCAGAGGGTCGAGGGTGCCGGCGTGCCCCACCTTGAGTTTCTTCACGCCCAGGCGTTTGCACAGCAGCCAGCGCACCTTGTTGACTACGTCGAACGAGGTCCAGCGCAAGGGCTTGTCGATATATAGTATTTCGCCTTCCTTTGGATTCATTAGTCTACCATGACGAGTGAGTGACCGGTCCAGAGCAGCACCAGAATGACTGCACCCACGATGATGCGATACACGCCGAAGGCCTTGAAGCCGTACTTAGCGAGGAAATCCACGAACCACTTCATGGCCAGCAGGGCAATGATGAATGCCACCACACACCCCAAGGCCAGCATCAGCAGGTTGTCGCGTGTGGCCCAGCTGGCATCGGCGTCATCGCCGAAGAACAGTTGCAGCACGTCTAAAGCCGTGGCAGCGGCCATCGTGGGCACAGCGAGGAAGAACGAGAACTCGGCGGCTGCGCGGCGCGTGAGCTTCTGAGCCATGCCTCCCACGATGGTGGCCATGGAGCGCGAGACGCCAGGAATCATAGCTATGCACTGGAACAGTCCGATGCGGAAAGCACGCCGCTCGGTCAGCGGAGTCTGCTCGCTGCCTTTATTGAACATGCGGTCGCAGAAGAGCATGAACACGCCGCCCACGACGAGCATCACGGCCACCACCTCAACGCTCTCGAGGAAACGGTCGATCAGCCCGGACATCTTGCCCAGGAAGCCGATGACGATGGCCGGGATGAAAGCCACGAGCAACTTCCAATAGAAGTCCCACTTGTGGAGGAACGCCTGCAGAGGCGTGCTCCCTGCTGGTGCCGGCGTGTGGTTCAGGCGGAAGAACTTGCTCCAGTAGAGACACACTACAGAGAGTATGGCTCCGAACTGGATGATGATGGTGAAGGCCTTCACGAAGGGCGTGCTCTCCACCCCCAACAAGTTTTGCGTGATAATCATGTGGCCGGTAGAGGAAACGGGCAGAAACTCCGTCAGCCCCTCGACGATGGCGATGATTATTGTCTCGAATACGCTCATGACTCTTTCTGCCTATCTTTGGAACGGTACATGATAGCCACGCCAATGAAGGCAAAGCCCAGGAAGCATACGGCTGGGGCCACTTTGATACGCATAGCCGAGAAAATCTCGGGGTTAAACTGCGTCTCCGTGGAACCAGCTCCTGACATAAGCACGAAGCCTAAAACCACGGCGACGACGCCTATGGCCAGCAAGATGAAGTTCATGCGGCTGAATGCAAAATCTTTTTTCTTTTCCATATCTCTTTAAATTATAACCTTGAACCTTAAACTACGGCCGATGCCGTTATTAATCATACATTTCATTCTCGCGCATACGCAGGAAATGGCCTACGCTGAGCCATGTGCACACGAATGTCAGCAGCAGACCGGCAATGAGCACCGAGCCGACCATGGCGATGATAGTCTCCCGAGTGATGAGAGAGGCTACGTAAGCATCCTGAGCCTCAGCCCAATGTACGCCAAGGAGCAACAAAGCGATGGCGATGAAGGCCGCCACCATGCCTATGCCGAGGCTTCGCTTGAGGAAGGGCCATCGGATGAAAGCCCACGAGGCTCCTACGAGACGCATCGTGTGGATGGTCTGGCGGCGGGCATAGACGCTCAGGCGCACGGTGTTGTTGATGAGCACCACGGAGATAATCATCAGCAGTATGGCCAGTGCGGCCAGCACGAGCGTGGCCTTGCGCAACGTCTGATTGAGGTTGTCAACGAGGTCGCGCTGGTAGATGACGTCGGCCACCTGCCATAGGCTTTTCAGTTCCTTGGTGATGCGCAGGAGGCTGTCGGTGCAGGCATAGTCGGCAGTTACGTTCATCTCGATGCTGGCGGTGTACGGGTTGTCGCCGCCGAGGAACTCAGAAGGGTCGGTGCCCATGCGCTCGCTCTCCTCGCGCAGGGCCTGCTCAGCGGTGATGAGCGTCGTGGCCTTGGCGTAAGGCTGTGCGTTCAGGCGCCGTTGGAATTTCGCGACTTCAGCATCCTCGAGGTCGTCGTCGAGCAGCAGCGTCACTGTGAAGTTTTCCTTTACATCCTTCGAGAGCTGACGGGCAGACAGCCCAAACAGCACTACGAGACCCAGCAGCAACAGCACCAGCGTAGTGCTGATGCAAGAGGTGAGCCACTGCATGCGCCCAAAAATCTTATGGCGTTTCTTCATAAACATTAATACTTTTTACTACGAAATTCACGAATTATACAAATTAGTATTATATATTTCAATTATAGCATCAAGTTAGTCATGATACCTTCAGATTTTGTCAATATTAAGCTTTTGATCTAATAGTTGTGCTCCTTTTTTGATTAACATACAACAGTTTGTCCTCTTTGTTACTATTTGAACTCTTGATGTTAAATATGGTTCAATAATAAAATCTCGTTTGGAAAAAAGTGATAACATATCCGTTTCAGTAAACGAGTTTATAGTATTGGGTATTTCTGCAATGCTCCAACTTAACAGAATGAAACGTGAAGACATCTTGCATAAATTGGTAACCGCTTTTTCAATATATGGAGAAGGTATGTATGGCAGTACATCCTTGCATACAACAATATCAAAAGGTTGGACTATGCTCAAATCTTCTGTAATATCTACGTTTCGGCATGGCTCATCATTAGATGGTAGCAATATTGACGACAACTTAGTAGTGTATGGGTTGGCATCGTAACCAGCGAATGGTATTCCAATTTCTCTCCATTGTTTTACATAGATTCCTGAGCCGCATCCGATGTCAATCGCGTTCTTCAAGTTCAACTCATGATAAAGCTGAGTCACAATTCTGAAGAAAGCTTCTTCATAATGATAATGTCTGAAGCCATCATAAATCCAGCCTCCAGTTTGTGATTTTATTGGAGCAGAATCATTTAACAAATATTTGTCAATAAGAGGCAACAAATCATCGCTAAATGGCGATTCTACTTTTCTCGCAAATAAATAGTCTCGCTCAAGAAGATACGCGAAATGTTCTTTTCCTAAATTGGCCGGTCGATTCCCATTCTCATTAAACCACCTAATAAACCTGCAATTCCAAGGAACTATCTTGTCTACTCCTAAAAGATTGATAATAACAGTTGCAACATAGGTCTCTTCAGGAGCAAATGTCATCCACATTTTTTGATACAATGAGGGGCTTAGTCTTGTATATTCCAGTAATTCCGAAACTGCATGACGCGTTATTGAGAACCATTGTGAACTTCCATATAAATGTTCAAAATCATCGGGTATAGGTCGCTTTATACCTCTACGCATTTGCATTTTAACCTCATTATGAACCCATCTTTGGGGCTGTTGCTTTTCTGATGCATAATCATAAGGGTAGAAATATTGGAATCTACGGAAAGTACCATTCTCCCATTTAGGGTTTGGAATCTTTGTGAATTGAATAAACTCCTTTCCATAATTATTACTGAAATAATCAAGGAAATATGATAGAGGCCTAACAGGGTAATCTTGCCCACTTATTAAATGGAAATATTCAGCGTCGCTATTTTCAATAGCCATCCGTAATAGGAACAGCTCACAGTCAAGAACGCTCGTACCGCCCCAATTGACATCATACTTTCTTGAAATGAGTTTAATGTTATTGAAATTAAACAATGATTCCATTATTTCTGCGGGAACCGTTTGCTTCTTATCTATATGTATGAATAACTCACAATCCTTACAGAAGAACTTAGCCAATGTGCATAATTTCTCAAAGTTTTTGTGAGCCATTATGAGGATAGCATGTTTCATAACAGAGCTTATGGATATCAATAATTAATCTTGTACAATTTATACTTCTTTGGTTTGTCTGCGTTTACTACTTCGCCACGTAAATATGTATCCTTCATGTTTAAAAGAATGTGGTTCGGACGAGGTTGTCTCTTGTCGATGCACATGAGGCAGAATCCTTCATCTGTAACTCTCATGTCGTGTAGCAGATTCCTGTGGATACCGGTCTGTATGGTATACTTTACGTCATCCAAATTAGAATATTTATCGCAACTAATCAAAGTGTTATCATTTGATTCTGCATCATATATTATGACATTTGATATTGAATTAAGCACTGGATTTAATGTGTTTTCACAACTTATGGCATTGTCACTTGACAGTTCTGGATAAATTGTTATATCCACAATACTATCAGCACACTCCATAGGCGCGGGTCTAATTGCCAAAAACTCGAACCTATGCTCACGATGTAAAACAGACACATCTAAATCCAACAAATAGCAGTATGTATCGGAAAATAAGCTATCGTCAATATCAATATGGACCATCTTTATACTATCAATACGGAAATCCAAAGGAACAAAATATTTAATCTCGTTGTTGAAAACAATTGCAGCTAGTACTAAAAATAAAATCAATACAACACCTAAGCAGTATCGTAGAACCCTGTAGAAGAATCGTATCAGTCTCATTATTTGGGGACAATGATTAACTGGAATATTTTAGTTGAGCTTGAATAATAATTATTACTGCCCCAAGTCCAAATCGTTACGCCACCTTCGTTCCTGATACCTGTTATTTGAACGTAGTGAAATCCCAGTTTTGTAATATTGCAGTGAAACAACAAGTCTAGTTGCTCTCCATGAGAGTCCGTATTGACAATTGCTATGACAAAGTTTTTGTTATAGTCAATACTCTTTAGATAATTGTCCGTAATGTAGTGTTCAACCTTAACTGTTAAGTTGAGCTTATCGTTGAAAAACGAGGACACGCTATTTGGCCAAGTAAAAGAACGAAGGCCAGAACCATCTTGGAAAGGGTCATAGGTAAACCATGACATATTTAACGAATTGACAATCGCCCCTTGCATAATTGCATCAACTGTGGATAATCCTATCTTAGAGGTGATAGCATCTGTCCCAGCCTTTGAACTATCAGCTACAGATAATCCCCATTTATCATATTGTCCGGTCTTATATAAAGATATGGCAGCTTCGACATATTTATCAGGCATAAATTCTGCTAAATAGCGACATATAATAGCTGCACCACAAGTCCCTAAAGCTCCCTGCTTAATTATTGAGGGATTTTTTATTTGGTTAGCTAAAATTATAGCATACGTGCTTTTGTCAATTTTACTGTAGCAAGCATCAGAACCATCATAGTAATTCGCAAATGCATCTATTAAGCTTTTGGCTCGCGAAAGAGGAGTAATTGTGGTATGTTCCATTCCTGGACCTCCACTACCACTGTTCTCCCCATTATTGCTTTTGCCATTGCCTTGTGTCTCTTGTTGCATGGAATGGTTGCCATTTTCATCATTATCATGATCTATTGATTCGTCATCATCAAAAGGATTGTCTTCGCTACCTAATGGATCTTCCCAAGAATCCTCAAAATCTGAAATATCAGACCCTGAAGCAGATCCATAAACAACAACTTCTGCCATTACATAACCTAAGCCCTCGACCATCCCGCCTGTCCATGTTCCAGCCTCAAGCATTCGGTGATATTCTTCTACTGTATAAACTCGTCCAGAAGTACTAACGTTCTCTTCTGAATTTCGCTTTTTGTAAGGTTCAATAACTGTTCCCATAATAAGCTAGTTTTTTGTAATAATCTTGTTGATCCTTGCTGATGTAATATACTGTAAACAACCCCTTTACGCCAAACAGAGTGTACTACCCTTCAGCGTAGCTGAGGAGCTGTCGGTAATCTTTACGCGGACGCGGTCGCCGATATGGTGGTTGCCGCGGTCGAAGACGACGACGCGGTTTTGCTCAGTACGGCCGAAGAGCTGGTCGCGCGAGCGTTTGCTGTAGCCCTCGACGAGCACCTCTACCGTCTTGCCCACCTGAGCGGCATTGCGCATGGCCGACATCTCGTTCTGCAGAGCGATGAGCTCGTTCAGGCGGCGCAGCTTCACCTCCTCGGGCACGTCGTCGGGGAAATGCTTGGAGGCGTAGGTGCCCGGGCGCTCGCTATATTTGAACATGAAGGCAGAGTCGTAGCCCACGTCGCGCATGAGCGAGAGCGAGAGCTGGTGGTCCTCCTCGGTCTCGTCGCAGTAGCCCACGAAAATGTCGGTCGAGAGGCCGCAGTCGGGGATGATGCGGCGTATGGCTTCGACACGCTCAAGATACCACGCGCGCGTGTACCTTCTATTCATACGCGCGAGGACGGCATCCGATCCGCTCTGCACGGGCAGGTGGATATGGCGGCAGACATTGGGTTCTTCGGCGATTACGCGCAGCGTTTCATCACTCATGTCCTTGGGGTGGCTCGTAGTAAAGCGCACTCGCATCTCGGGAACTTCGCGGGCCACCTTGCGCAGCAGGTCGGGGAACTGAATTGTGAATTGTGAATTATGAATTTGGTATGAGTTCACGTTCTGCCCGAGCAGCGTCACCTCTTTGAAGCCTCGGTCGCGCAGGTCGCGCACCTCGCGCAGGATGCTCTCGACGTCGCGGCTGCGCTCGCGGCCACGGGTGTAGGGCACTATGCAGTAGTGGCAGAAGTTGTTGCAGCCGCGCATGATGCTCACGAAGCCGCCGATGAGGTTGGCGTGCAATCGTTGTGGAACGACGTCGCGGTAGGTCTCCGTCGTCGACAGCTCCACGTCGATGGCCTTATGCCCCAGTTCAGCCTCGGCGATAAGCTCGGGCAGCGACATATAGGCGTCGGGGCCACACACGAGGTCGGCGCCGTGGGCGTCGAGCAACTCTTGCTGCACGCGCTCGGCCATACAGCCCAGCACGCCTATGATGAGCGGGCGCTCGCTGCCCTTCACCCGTTTAGCCTTCAAGCTCTTTAAAGCTTCCAGCCTGTGCACTATCTTCTGCTCGGCATTGTCGCGCACCGAGCATGTGTTGAGGAACACCGCGTCGGCGGCGTCAATATCGTCGGTGACATCGTAGCCGGCCATCTGCATCACCGAGGCCACGACCTCGGAATCGGCCACGTTCATCTGGCAACCATAAGTCTCTATGAGGAGTTTCTTCATCTGTAAATTCGCTTATAAGCTCAATTTCGGCTGCAAAGATACAACCTCAAAAAGGCGATGTCAAGTTTTTGAGCAAAAAACTTTCTGTTAATTCATCATTCATCAATAATCGTTCATCAATCATCAACTTTTTACATAAATTTCATTCAACCACTTTAATTTTTCACTTTTCACTTTTCACTTTTTACTTAAATTACTACCTTTGCGCCCGCAAATCAGTAAGCTCGATTATTGAAAACAGCAAATAGTAAATCGTTAAATAATAAATGAACCCGATGAACTTCGTTGAAGAACTCACATGGCGCGGCATGATACACCAGATGATGCCGGGCACCGAAGAACTACTCCAGAAAGAACAAGTAACAGCCTACGTGGGCATCGACCCCACGGCCGACAGCCTCCACATCGGCCACCTCTGCGGCGTGATGATGCTGCGCCACCTGCAGCGCTGCGGCCATAAGCCCATCGCCCTGCTGGGTGGCGCCACGGGCATGATCGGCGACCCCTCGGGCAAGAGCCAGGAGCGCAACCTGCTCGACGAAGCTACGCTGCGCCATAACGTGGCCTGCATACGCGAGCAGCTCTCGCGATTCCTCGACTTCGACAGCGCTGCGCCCAACGCTGCAGAACTGGTCAACAACTACGACTGGATGAAGGACTTCACCTTCCTCGACTTCGCCCGCGACATCGGCAAGTGCATCACCGTCAACTACATGATGGCCAAGGACAGCGTCAAGCGCCGCCTCAACGGCGAGTTCCAGGAAGGCATGTCGTTCACCGAGTTCACCTACCAGCTCCTGCAGGGCTACGATTTCCTCCACCTCTACGAGACGAAGGGCTGCAAGCTGCAGATGGGCGGCTCTGACCAGTGGGGCAACATCACCACCGGCACCGAGCTCATCCGCCGCAAGCTGGGCGCCGAGAACGAGGCCTTCGCCCTCACCTGCCCTCTCATCACCAAGGCCGACGGCAAGAAGTTCGGCAAGACGGAGCAGGGCAACGTATGGCTCGACCGCCGTCGCACCTCGCCGTACGTCTTCTACCAGTTCTGGCTCAACGTGGGCGACGAGGAGGCCGAGCGCTACATCAAGATCTTCACCTCGCTCGACAAGGAGACCATCGACGCCCTCATCGAAGAGCATCGGCAGGACCCCGGCCGCCGCGTTCTGCAGAAGCGTCTGGCTGAAGAAGTGACCATCCTCGTCCACGGCCGCGAAGATTATGAGATGGCCCTCGAGGCCTCCGCTATCCTCTTCGGCAAGGCTACAAAGGAAAGCCTCGTGAAGCTCGACGAGCAGACGCTGCTCGACGTCTTCGCCGGCGTGCCCCAGTTCCGAATCAGCCGCAGCCTCCTCGAGGGCGAAGGCATCAAAGCCGTAGAGCTCATGGCCGCTGAGACGCAGTGTTTCCCCTCGAAAGGCGAGATGCGCAAGATGGTGCAGGGCGGCGGCGTGAGCCTCAACAAAGAGCGTCTCGCGCAGTTCGACCAGCCCGTCACCGAGGCCGACCTCATCGACGGCCGCTACCTGCTCGTACAGCGTGGCAAGAAGAACTATTTCCTGCTGATTGCCGAGTAAGCAGCATCGTACAGCGCTCACATTGTCCTCTCAGAGGATTAACGGCAGCGCCTTGCCTTCAGTGTACTGAACATGTTGAAAAATATTTTCTTGATTTCACCGTCACCGTCACTTTTCGTCGCAAATCATAGCAGATGAGCGCGTTAGAGGCAGTGACGGTGAATTCTTTAAATGTCTTGGACGAAGACTTGCTGACAGTGGACACTGACGGGCGAATTATATGCGGAAACACAAAAAAAGTCGTGAAAAAGCAATAATTCGCTCGCGCTCACGTTATATAATTAATGAGAAAAGCTCTGCATACGATGTTCTGTGGCGCAGCCGTTGCGGTTGCGCTACTGTTGGCGTTGAGCGGCTGCAATGCAGAGAGTGCGCTGAAGAAGGGCGACCAGTACTATGCTCTGGGCGAATATTTCGACGCAGCCGCCGAGTATAAAAAGGCCTACGGCAAGACCCCCATACGCCAGCGCGACAAGCGTGGTGAGCGTGCCCTGAAGATGGCCGACTGCTACCGCCGCATCAACTATACGGCCAAAGCCGTGGGCGCCTATCAGAACGGACTGCGCTACACGGAGAAGGCAATGTCGGACCGCAAGAAAGCTGCAGAGGCCAAGGCTCAGGATTCCCAAAAGGGCAAGAAGGACAAGAAGGCAAAAAAGGGGCGCAAGGGCAAGAAGGAAGCTGACGATGAGCTCTTCGAGGCTCCCGACCTGACGCTTGAACCGCTCGACTCGGCAGCCGAAGCCACCGTGCTCGAAGCCACACTCCAGCTGGCCCGCCTCCAGCACAAGAGCGGCGACTACAAGAACGCGATAAAGAGCTATGAGCGGTATCTCGAGGATGCGCAGGTGATGTATCCCTTGTACCCCTCTGTGTGCACACCGCAGAATGACACGCTGGCCACGAACGGGCTGATCGGTGCGCGCTCAGCAGCCAACATAAAGAAGCGGGGCTCGCTCTATACGGTGAAGAAAGAACCTGTGTTCAACTCGCGGCGCTCGGATTTCTCACCCGCCCTGTTTGGCGACGAATGGGACCAGCTCTACTGGACCAGCACGCGCCCTCAGGCCACGGGCGACGACCTCAGCGGCATCACGGGCACCAAGTATGCCGACATTTTCCAATCAAAGAAGGACGACAAAGGCAAGTGGCAGGCCCCGGTGCCCGTAGAGGGCGAACTCAACAGCGAGATGGAGGAGGGCGTGTGCTGCTTCTCGCCTGACGGCAAGACGATGTACCTCACGCGTTGCACCTCCGACCCCGACTACCCCCGCTTCGCACAGATATTCACCTCGAACCGCTCTGACGCGGCGTGGTCCAAACCGACGGAGCTGCGGCTCTCGCGCGACACGCTGTCGGCCTACGCCCATCCGGCCGTCTCGCCCGACGGGCGCTGGCTGTACTTCGTAAGTGATATGCCCGGCGGCCATGGCGGCAAGGACATCTGGCGCGTGGCCATGGAGGGCAAGACGCTCGGCGGTGTGGAATGCCTGCCGGCGCCAATCAACACGCCCGGCGACGAGATGTTCCCCACGTTCCGCCCAAACGGCGACCTCTACTTCTCGAGCGACGGGCATCCGGGCATGGGAGGCCTTGACCTGTTCTGCGCGGAGCAGGACAGCATAACGCACGAGTGGACAATCCGCAACCTGGGCTATCCCATGAACTCGGCGGGCGACGACTTCGGCATGACCTTCGAAGGACCGCACAATCGCGGCTACTTCGCCACCAACCGCGGCGACGGACGCGGCTGGGACCACCTGATGAGCTTCGAGTGCCCCGAGATAGAGCAGACGGTGCGCGGCTGGGTTTATGAGAAGGACGGCTACGAGTTGCCCGAGGGTCTGGTCTATATGATTGGCGACGACGGCACGAACCAGAAACTGAGCGTGCGTGGCGACGGCTCGTTCGTCGCCACCGTGCAGCCTCGCGTCAACTATATCTTCCTCGGGACGTGCAAGGGCTTCCTCAACCACGTCGAGCAGCTGTCGGTTGACACCTCGTCGGTGAGCCTGGAGCACGTGCTACAGTTCCCGCTGGCCTCCATCACAGCACCGGTGCTCGTGCGGAATGTCTTCTATGAGTTCGACAGCGCTGAACTTACCGACGACAGCACGGAAGCCCTCGACAGCCTGACGGCCCTGCTCAACGAGAATCCGAACGTAACGATAGAGCTGAGCTCACACTGCGACTACCGCGGCAACGACCAGTACAACGAGCGGCTCTCGCAGCGCCGCGCAGAGAGCGTCGTGCGTTACCTCATCGACCACGGCATAGCAGCCGACCGACTCACACCCAAGGGCTACGGCGAGAGCCGGCCCAAGACTGTGAAGCGCCGCATAGCCGAGCAATACCCCTTCCTGCACGAAGGCGACACGCTGACCGAGGCGTATATCAAGGCTCTGCCCGACGACAGTGTCCGCGAGATATGCAATGCGCTGAACCGCCGCACCGAGTTCCGCGTACTCAGGACCACCTACGGGCTCTTTGAGCAACTGAAGCAGCAGGCCAAGGAGCAGGCAGCAGCCAAGAAACAGGGCGACGACGGTGACGAGTCTGATGGCGAAAGCGCAGACGAACCGTCGGATGCCTCCGCCGCCGAGGAGCAGACTGACAACGAAGACGCCGACCTCGACGACTTCATGTACTGACCTCTCGCGTCCCATCCTTCCACAAACAAAGAACAAAGATTTTGCAATCATATACAATTTGACCTTAAACGCCCTACTCCTTTGGGCGAATATTTCTCTTATGACATGTGACATAGAAAATAAAGTTTTTTGATTCCTATGTCACATGTCATTTTTTTTGAACAGATACAAGGGTGGCAAAGGAGCTGGAGTGCGCATTTTCACAGGAGCTGTTGACGGCTGGTGAAAGAGCACAGGCTGCGCCCTTAGTTCGTTGCAGAGCAAGCGAGCAAGCTCGAAACCCTTAAGCCTTTTCCCCGAAACCCTTAAGCCTTTTCCCAAAAACCCTTAAGCCTTTTCCCAAAAACCCTTAAGCCTTTTCCACGAAACCCTTAAGCCTTTTCCACGAAACCCTTAAGCCTTTTCCCCGGAACCCCTGGCTACTTCCCCAAACGTGCCAGTAGGCTCTTGCACACACATGCGGAAACAGAAGCCGATTCAACAGGATGACTTGGCCGATTCAACAGGATGACTTGGCTGATTCAACAGGATGACTTGGCCGGGCCTCGTGGTAGAGTTTAAGGCCTAATTGTATATTATTGCCATTATTTTGCCTTCCACTTGAATTATTTTTCATCATTCATTAAAAAAATCGTCATTCGTCATTCGTTTTTCATCATTTCTTCGTAACTTTGCGGCCGTTAAACCAATCCATAACCAAGAAATGGACGATTATCATCAACGTAACAACATGAATTAGGCTCCCGGAAGCGCATGCGTCGCATAGCAGGCTTCAGGCGAGAGCCTCTAAACCTCTTTTTCCTACTATGCGAACATTCTGGAACACTAATCATGGTCTGCATACGTTGGACCAATGGGCTCCTAACTGCTGGGTGCAAGTGACGTGCCCCACCAAGGACGATGCACAATTCCTGCAAGACAAACTCCACATCCCCGACTACTTCCTCGACGACATCGCCGACACCGAAGAGCGTGCACGCTACGACTACGACGAAGGCTGGATCCTCATCATTCTGCGCATACCCTACGTCAAGGAGATAAAGTCGCGAACACCCTACACAACCATTCCCCTCGGCATCATCCTCAAGGGCGATGTCTGCATCACCGTCTGCAATTTCGAGACGAACCTGATGATCGACTTCGTAACCTACCAACAGCGCCGCGGCGTAGGCTTCACCGACTCGGTGGACATGGTCTTCCGCCTCTTCCTCTCCACGGCCGTGTGGTACCTCAAACGCCTGAAACAAATCAACGCCCGCATCGAAGCTGCCAAGCTGCACCTCGACCGCAAGGTGGACAACGTAGACCTCATCGCCCTATCGCGCCTGCAGGACAGCCTCACATACTTCGCCACATCTATCCGCGGCAACGAGACACTCCTCTCGAAACTGAAGTTCAAGTTGCCAGTCGACGAGCTCGACGCCGACCTCATCGAGGACGTCAGCATCGAGATGAACCAGGCCCGCGAGATGACCGGCATCTACTCCAACATCCTCGAATCGACGATGGACACCTACGCCAACATCATCAACAACAACATGTCCACGGTCATGAAAACGCTCACGCTCGTCAGCATGTTCCTCATGGTACCGACGTTGGTGGCCAGCTTCTTCGGCATGAACCTCATCAACGGCATGGAGACACATCCGCTCGGATTCCCCCTGGCCCTCATCCTTTCCCTCGTGCTTACAGTCCTTTTCTGGTGGTATGCACGTCGAAAGTCTTGGATTTAAATAGCTTAAGGTGGGTTCTATAAATTAGCTTTGAATTGCTCTTAGGCTATTTTCGAGCAGATTTGACTTCAAGACCGCCGAAGCGTAGTGGACTACGGTTCAAGGGATTGGAGGCAGAGATGCCGAAAAGAGGCAAGAGCAAACAAAGATAATTCATAGAGAATTTATTAATTAATAGAACACACCT
>FLNY01003126.1_pt1 | contig 40484 bp, 35 predicted proteins | sample 1140381 | NCBI WGS metagenome assembly FLNY01 (sample SAMEA3878172, study PRJEB12797) | bioreactor metagenome | biome: Moose rumen | place: Sweden | collected 2011-10 | reverse complement strand
CCTTTCCAAGGAGGGGAGTTTCTACGGTTTCACAACTGACTTTTCGGACTGCCCCTTTCTTTTCGGCTGGATCAGTCACCGGGATTCTCCACGATGGGCTCTTCGCTGTCGGAGCCGGAGTCGGTCGAAGCGAGTGCGTCGACCGACTGGAGGCGCTTCATGATGCACTTCTGCTTGAAGCTGCGGCTGGTGATGTCCTCGTCCTTCGTGCGCTCAGGCTTGAAGCGCATGTGGACGCCCTTCAGGTTCTGGTTGATGTCGAACTCATCAGCAGAATCTGCCCCCGTGCACTCGAAGGTGGGGTAGAACGTTCCCAGGCCGTCGAGCTTCACGCCCACGCCCTGCGAGACCATCTCGATGAGGCACTCCACCATCTCCTCGAGCACGCCCTTCAGCGTGCTGGTCTTGAAGGTGCCCGAGTGGTCGTGGATGTGGCGGGCGAAGCCTTTCAGGCTCAGCGTGTTGGTCACTAACGGACGAGCATAGAACTTGCCGCGGGTTTTCTCGTTGTTCGTCGTGTTCTGATAGACGACGTAGTGCATAGCAATTTTGTTGGTCGTTGCCATAACTTTGTGTGTGTTTTTTGTGGTGTTAGAATCATGGGCGAATGTCTCGGCGGGTCGCCCTTTCCCGCATCTTCAGGACTCTTCCTTTGACAATGCAAAGATACTAAATTTCCGGCGGAAATGCAAGTTTTTTGCCCATTATTTTCGGTCTCCCATAAAGATTTTTCAATTATTTTACAACCTTTGTTTCCGTATTTCAGAATAAATGTTTAACTTTGCATATCATAGCCTTCAAGCAAGTGCAGCTTGCAAAAATATAGAATCAAACGATGAAGAATACGAAACTTTCATACCAGCGAATCTTTACGTCCAACGACTCGTTTACCGACGACAATGCCCTCTTCAGCCAGGAACTGGCCTTGGCCGTGTCGTGGCTCTATTCTGACGAGGCAGATGATAAAGACGATCAATATCAGTTGACAGACATCCTGCCCCTCTATGAGCTGATGAACGTGGCGCTGCTCTTTCATCAGACGGCCTGCAAGCCGCTCGGAGTGGTCACGCTGAAGGAGTACATCTCCGACATGATGTATGACGATGACCCGTATAATTTCCTGCGGGACTTCAACTCCTACAGTCTGGTGAAGGGCAATCTGGTGTTCTCGCGCATGCAATCGAGGGTCATCCTGCCGATGCTGTGGGTGGCTTATGTCTATACACGTCTGTTGACCGACCTGATAGATGACGACCCGAAGCAGAAGGCGATGTTCCAGGAGGCTGTCCGGAGGCTCTACGACGAGCTCATCAGGGTCTCTGGCATGAAGCCGGAGGTCTTCGGGCACTCCTTCCTCATGCGGCATCTGGAGCCCACGATGCAGCGTTTCATGGATGAGCTGGACAAACGGCAGCCTGCCTCTTCCGAAGGAGAGGCTGCCGAGACGCAGATGACTGACGACCGCGACGCCGAGGTCGTGAGGATGACGAAAGAGCTGAGGCAGGCCCGCCAGGCACTGGAGAGCCTCACTGGCGACCCTAACTACCAGGTCGGCAAGCATCTCACCATCCTCCATCTGGCAGCCTTCGTCTATATGCTGTCGTCGTATAAGGAGAAGGTCAGCGTGCTCGACAACAAGTTGGGGTGGGCACGCCTGTGGTCGAAGCTGACGACACGCGGCTTGCAGGGCCTCCGCGAGGGCTTTGGTGCTGTCCTGAAGGACATGGGCACCGACAAACTGACCCCCGTCATCAACAGCCTTGCCGACGAGGTGGCCCCTCTCGATGCTGACTTCGCCCAGTTCATCCGCAATCAGGTGAAGTGAAAGGGACATTAGCTTATCGATACATTCTGTTGCATAACTATCGTCCCTTTCACTCCCGTCGACGATAAGTCGGCTCACTTCCCTTTCACTCCCCCTTTGTTCCAAACAGACGTGTCCTCTGTCAACTTTGGAGCCTACAAATTTGTTCCTACGCTCAGAATTTGGGGCTACAACAGGCATTTCGTGTAGTATCTTTGCACCCGAAACGTTTCTCGGGAGTAAACCACGGCGCGGGTTCCGGCCGCTTGGTGTGTAGTCATCCTTCACACTGAGCGGCAAGCGCTAAAGGATGTTCACTAATAAAAGTTTTCGCACCATGAACACTCAAGAAGTGAACAGCGAGATGCAGGCAGGGCATCCGATTCCATCGTCGGAGCCCCCGAAGGAAATGCCAGTGATGAACATTGAGACGGCTCAGACCATCATCGCCCAGACGCTCAACCAGCCCACCGACGAGGAACTGAAGCGCGAGGAGCGCAGACAGCTGCTGCAGGCGCTGCGCATCAAGAGCGACACGCTGGTGGAGCCTGAGCAATACACGCTTTCTGTCGACGGCGTGGGCTTCTTTGCCTTGAAGGACATCCACGCCCTGAAGGGCAAGCAGAAGAGCGGCAAGAGCGCCGCACTGAAGTGGTTTGCGGCGGCCATGATGGGCGGACGCCAGGGGCGCGTGGAATCGCTGCTGAAGGAGCCCTGCGTGCTCTTCCTCGACACGGAGCAGCAGGCAGCCGACGTACGGTTGGTACTCGACGAGGTGAAGCGCATGTCGGAGGTCAGCGACGACTATCTCGACGCCCATCTCCACCTCTACACCCTGCGCCGGCTGAGCTACGAGACGCTCGTCAGCGACACGCGCGAGATTATCGGCATGGTGCGCCCGCAGGTGGTCATCATCGACGGCCTGGTGGACTATGTCGACTCGTTCAACGACGAGGTGGCCTCGCGCCAGCTGGTGCACGAGCTGCTCCTGATGTGCGATGAGTTCGAGTGTGCCATCGTCAACGTGCTCCACGAGAACAAGGCGCTGGAGGACCAGAACATGCGCGGCCACCTCGGCACCGTCCTGGCCCAGAAGGCGGGCACAGTGCTGCAGTGCCAGAAGCGCGACGACATCATCACCGTCACGACCAGCGACGCCCGCCACGGCGCCATGCCTCAGTGGTCGGTCACCTTCGACGCCGACGGCCATCTGCAGCCGGCTGACGAACTGCTTCAGATGCGACAGCGCGAAGCGCAGCAGAAATCGCTGAGCCAGCAGAAGAACTTCTATGCCGAGCGCCATAAGCAGCGTCGGGAGTTGGCTCTTGCCATATTGCAGGAACACGGAGGGCGTATGAAGCGTGCCGACCTGACAAAGGCCATGCGGAAGGTCGGCAATATATCGAGCAGTACGGCATCGCGCTGTCTGACCAGTCTTACGGGCACCGATATTGTCGAAGTCAACGGCATCGTCAAGCTGAAAAAATATGATGAAATTCCTTTCTAAGTCTCTCTGTCAGCGACTTGGTTTTGCGTCGTCAAACCCCTCAAACCCCCATATATATGGGGATGAGTGGTTGACGATGAAAAGCCGCCCGAAAATGAATGTACAATAAACAATGAACCTATGAACAGCAACTGTCAAAAGAAAGCCCTCTTCATTGGGAAGAGGATGGGGGAGGCTCCTTTCCGCTACCGCCTCGACTCACCGAGAGTGACAGGCCGACGGCAGCAGAAGACCACCTGCCCGCAATGCGGCCGGAAACACTGCTTCGTGCGCTACGTCGACACTCAGAACAACTGCAACTACGTCGGCGACGAATGCGGCCGCTGCGACCATGAACAGTCGTGCGGCTATCACCTGAAACCCTCGGAATACCTGCACGACCACCCCTGGCTCAAGCCCTCGGACATGCTTCTGTCCGTCCCGGTAAAGTCACTGAGACCGAAGCCCCTGATGCCCCTGCCGATGACGTTCGTCGGGCAGAGTGAACTGCATGACAGTATATTCCGTAAGTGGTTCGTTGACACCTGCTTATCACGATTGGGATTAAGTGAAGCTGTCGTTCGTAAAGTGATGACCGACTACCACCTCGGAGCGACCCTTCGTGGCGACGTCATCTTCTGGCAGATCGACCTCCAGGGGCGCGTCCGCTCGGGCCATATCATGCGCTACGGGGCCGACGGCCATCGGCAGGGCTATCAGTCGTGGGTGCACAGTCGTCTGATGGCTCAGCACCGACTGCCGCCCGACTTCGAACTGCGCCAGTGCTTCTTTGGCGAGCACCTGCTGGCCCGTCGCCCCGACGCCCAGGTGGGGCTCGTCGAGAGCGAGAAGACGGCCCTCCTCATGGCCGCCCTCCATCCTGAGGCTGTCTGGATAGCCTCGAGCGGTTGCAAGGGGCTCACGCAGGAGAAGCTAGCAGCCCTGAAAGGCCGTCGCGTGGCCGTCTTCCCTGACGCCGGCTGCTATGCCGAATGGCAGCGCCGCATGCGTCAGTCGGAGGCCGTCAGCTACGTCGTCTCGGATGCACTCGAGGCCTTTCCGCCGAACACGGATCTTGCAGATTTGGCTTTCCGGTAGTGCCGGAAGAGCATGGGGAAAGTACCGCTTAACTGCGATGAAAGCGGCACTTTTCCCCGATGAAAGCGGTATTTTTGGCTCAGTCCGAAAAGCCGGTTGTAGCAGTGACTATATAACTCCCCTCCTAAGGAGGCGAGTAGCTACGGGCTCCTCAACTTGCTTTTTGGACTGACCCGTATTTTTCTTCCTCAAAAAACACCGCTTTACTTTAACCTATGTGAAAACCACGTAAAGAAATGTTATAACTTTTGCACACATCACATTAAATTCGTAACTTTGCGGCCTAAAAGGAATATTCTATATATGGCATTTTTCGGATTATTCAACAAAAAGAAGCAACAGGAGACGCTCGACAAGGGTCTCGAGAAGACGAAGGCCACCGTGTTTGACAAGCTCGCACGCGCCGTGGCCGGCAAGTCGAAGGTCGACGACGATGTGCTCGACAACCTCGAGGAGGTGCTCATCACGAGCGACGTGGGCGTCGACACGACCCTCAAGATCATCGAGCGCATCGAGGAGCGCGTCGCCCGCGACAAATATGTCTCGACATCAGAGCTCAACAATATCCTGCGCGAGGAAATCCAGAACCTCCTGACGGAGGTGGAATCGGCTTCGTCGAGTGAAGACGCCGAAGGCGTTTCGCCGTTCAGCGTTCACACGCCGCAGGCGTCCCCTTACGTCATCCTCGTCGTCGGCGTCAACGGGGTGGGGAAGACCACGACCATCGGCAAGCTCGCCTGGCAGTTCAAGCAGGCAGGCAAGAAGGTCTACCTGGGCGCTGCCGACACGTTCCGTGCCGCTGCCGTGGAGCAGATCTCCATCTGGGGCGAGCGCGTGGGCGTGCCCGTCGTGAAGCAGCAGATGGGCTCCGACCCGGCCTCCGTGGCCTACGACACGCTGCAAAGCGCCAAGGCCAACGGGGCCGACGTGGTGCTCATCGACACGGCCGGCCGTCTGCATAACAAGGTGGGTCTGATGAACGAGCTGAAGAAGATCAAGGACGTGATGAAGAAGGTCATCCCCGAGGCACCGCAGGAGGTGCTCCTCGTGCTCGACGGCTCCACCGGACAGAACGCCTTCGAGCAGGCCCGCCAGTTTGCCGCCGTCACGCAGATCACGGCCCTGGCCATCACGAAGCTCGATGGCACGGCCAAGGGCGGCGTCGTCATCGGCATCAGCGACCAGCTGCAGGTGCCCGTGAAGTACATAGGACTGGGCGAAGGCATGGAGGACCTGCAAGAGTTTGATAGAAAACAGTTCGTGGACTCACTGTTTTCTGTGAACGTTGAACGAAGATAAGACAAAGATATAAGTGACAAGGACGATTGACTTTATCTCGCTGGGATGCTCCAAGAACTTGGTTGATAGCGAGAACCTGATGGGACTGTGCGAGGCGTATGGGTTCCGGGTGACTCACGACTCTGACGACCCGCAGGGCGACGTCGTTGTCATCAATACCTGCGGATTCATTGCCGACGCCAAGGAGGAAAGCATCAACTGCATCCTGGAACAGACGGAACGCAAGCGCCTCGGTGAGGTGGAGCGCGTCTACGTCATGGGATGCCTCTCCGAACGCTATCTCGCCGAACTGGAACAGGAGATTCCCGAAGTCGACGGGTGGTACGGGAAATTTAATTTCCGTCGTCTTCTGGACGACGAGGAAGCAGTTTCGCTGCGTGAACATTCTTCGACAAGCGAAGCGGCAAAGCCGAGCGCACACACCGAAGGCGTTTCACCGTTCAACGTTCACAGAGCCGAAGGCTCTTTCAACGTTCTTCGACAAGCGAAGCGGCAAAGCCGAGCGCATGCGCCGCAGGCGCTAAGACATCTGACGACCCCCTTGCACTACACTTATATAAAGATCAGTGAGGGCTGCGACCGCCACTGCGCCTACTGCGCCATACCGCTCATCACGGGCCACCACCGGAGCCGGACGATGGAGGACATCCTCGACGAGGTCCGCGGGCTCGTGGTTCGCGGTGTCAAGGAGTTCAATGTCATTGCGCAGGAACTGACTTACTACGGCGTCGACCTCTACGGCCGCCAGCGCATTGCCGAGCTCATCGAGCAGATGGCCCATATCGAGGGCGTCCGCTGGATACGCCTCCACTATGCCTATCCGACCCACTTCCCATGGGACCTGCTGCGCGTCATCCGCGAGAACGACAATGTATGCAAATACCTCGACATCGCCTTGCAGCACATCAGCGACCATATGCTCACCCGCATGCAGCGCCACACGACGCGCCAGGAGACCATCGAACTCATTGAGCGCATGCGCTGCGAGGTGCCAGGCCTGCACCTGAGGACAACCCTCATGGTGGGATTCCCCGGCGAGACCGACGACGACTTCATGGAGCTCGTTGAGTTCACCCGCCAGGCCCGCTTCGAGCGCATGGGCGCCTTTGCCTACAGCGAGGAGGACGGCACCTACTCGGCTGAGCACTATCCCGACGACGTGCCCGAGGACGTGAAGCAGCACCGCCTGAGCCGCCTGATGCGTGTGCAGCAACAGATCAGCGCTGAGGTGGAGGCCGCCAAGATCGGGCAGACGATGCAGGTCGTTGTCGACCGCACCGAGGGTGACTACTACATCGCCCGCACGGAGTTCTGCTCGCCTGAAGTGGATCCCGAGGTGCTCATCCCCCTGAGCGAGGGCCCACTGACACTGGGTGAGTTCTACGACGTAAGAATCACGGAGTCCGAAGAGTTCGACCTCTATGCCACAATAATATGATGGGAATGAAAAGGAGTGAAATAATAATGATGATATGAACAACAAGGAATTTATTGCCGATCTGGCTCAACGTACGGGCCTGCGTCAGGACGAAACCCAGCGCATGGTGAACACCCTCATCACGGCGATGGGCGACTGTTTCCTCGAAGGCGACAGCATCCAGCTGACGGGCTTCGGACTGTTTGAGGTGAAGAAGAAACTCGAACGTGTGATGGTCAGCCCCAACACGGGCCAGCGCATGCTTGTGCCACCCAAACTGGTGCTGTCCTTCCGTCCCAACATGCTTCTGCGTGATAAAATCAAGAGAGGAGGTTCCGTATGACTAAGCTGATTATCTCTGACCTGGCTGCCCGGCTGATGGAGAAGCATGGGCTCGACAAGCGTGAGGCTTCCTACTTCATTGACGGTTTCATCGAAACCATCCAGAAGGGCCTACGGGCTGACAATCAAGTGAAGATCAAGGGTCTCGGCACGTTTAAGATTGTTGGCGTCGGCGCCCGCGAAAGCGTCAACGTCAACACCGGTGAGCGCGTCACAATCAACAGCCACTCGAAGCTGTCGTTCGTTCCTGACCCCTCCATGAAGGAACTCGTCAACAAGCCCTTCTCGCAGTTTGAGACCGTCGTCCTCAACGACGGCGTGGAGTTCGACGACATGCCTCACGTTGAGGAGTCCGTCGACATCGAGACTGCCGATGAAGCAGAGGTGGAAACCGCTGAAGTTGAGACCGCTGAGGTGGAATTGCAGGCCCCGGCCGTTGAAGAGGAACCGGTGCCTGCTGAGAAACTTGTCGCCGAGGAGGAACCCGTCACCGAAGTTGAACCAGTCGCCGAAGTTGAACCCGTCGCCGAAGTTGAACCCGTCGCCGAAGTTGAACCCGTCGATGCTGATCAGCCCGCCGAAGCCGCTTTCCTCCAGTCGGAGCCCGTGAAGCAGCCCTTCCCGTGGCTCTGGATCTTGGTGGCAGCCATCGCAGGCTTCTTGCTCGGCTATCTCTTTGCCAAGGGCACTGCGTCGACGGTTGAAGAGATGCAGCCCGTGGAGCAGGTCGTTGACACGACGGCCGTCGCAGAACAGCCGGCAGACACCATTGCTGCTGCCATTGCCGCTGAGCCCGAGGAGATTGCAGAAGAGCCCACAACGGAAGTCGTCGAGGAGGAAGCACCAGCCGAGGAGATCGCAGAAGTGGCCGCCGCACCGGCCTTCGACTCCCAGAAATATGAAGACATGGACGCCCGCGTGCGTCTCGGAGCCTATCGCATCATCGGTGTGCAGGAGACCGTCAAGGCCCGCTCCGGTGAGACCCTCAAGCAGATATCGCGCCGCTACCTCGGTCCCGACATGGAGTGCTATGTCGAGGCCCTCAACGGCCTGAAGGCCAAGGACCCGCTGAAGGCCGGCCAGAAGATCAAGATTCCCAAACTGGAGTGGAAGAAGAAAAAGTGAGTAATGTCCCCTTCACACCACCTTTACTCCCCTTCCTTATGAGGAGAGTGAGACCTCAATAAGAAAGCTTTAAAAGGAAAATAATTATAAAATAAAAACAATGGCAGAAAACATCGACATCCGCGAACTTAACATGCGGATTGAACAGCAAAGCGCATTTGTCACCAACCTGACCAGTGGCATGGACCGCGTGATCGTAGGTCAGAAACATCTCGTCGATTCACTCCTCATTGGATTGCTTTCCGACGGCAATATCCTGCTTGAGGGTGTGCCTGGCCTGGCTAAGACATTGGCCATCAAGACACTCGCTCAACTCATCGACGCCAAGTACAGCCGCATACAGTTCACACCCGACCTGTTGCCGGCCGACGTCACCGGCACGATGATCTACTCACAGAAGGACGAGCGCTTCCTCACCAAGAAGGGTCCCATCTTCGCCAACTTCGTGCTGGCCGACGAGATTAACCGTGCCCCGGCAAAGGTGCAGAGTGCCTTGCTCGAGGCCATGCAGGAGAAGCAGGTGACCATCGGCAGCGAGACCTTCGACCTGCCCAGCCCCTTCCTCGTTATGGCCACGCAGAACCCCATCGAACAGGAGGGCACCTATCCGTTGCCCGAGGCTCAGGTGGACCGTTTCATGCTGAAGGTGGTCATCGACTATCCGACGCTCGACGAGGAGAAGAAAATCATCCGCGAGAACATCGGTGCCGGCCTGCCCGAGGTGAACCCCGTCACGACGGCCCAGGAGATCCTGAAGGCCCGCGAGGTGGTCCGCGAGGTCTATCTCGACGAGAAGATTGAGCAGTACATTGCCGACATTGTCTTCGCCACCCGCTATCCCGACCGCTACGGTCTGAAGGATCTGAAGGACATGATCTCCTTCGGCGGTTCACCCCGTGCCTCGATTAACCTGGCCAAGGCTGCGCGTGCCTACGCCTTCATCAAGCGCCGTGGCTACGTCGTGCCCGAGGACGTGCGTGCCGTGGCACACGATGTGCTCCGCCATCGCATCGGCCTGACCTACGAGGCAGAAGCCTCCAACGTCACCAGCGAGGAAATCGTCTCGAAAGTCGTTAATAAGGTGGAAGTTCCTTAATGGAGGGGAGTGAAAAAGGGAGTGAAAGTGACCTTCACTCCCCCTTCACTCCAATAAAGAACTGTATGGAAACAAGTGAGATCATCAAAAAAGTTCGCAAGATCGAGATTAAGGCGCGCGGCCTGAGCTCGAACATCTTCGCCGGTCAGTACCACTCGGCCTTCAAGGGTCGCGGTATGGCCTTCTCAGAGGTGCGCGAGTATCAGTACGGCGACGACGTGCGCGACATCGACTGGAACGTGACGGCACGCTTCAACAAACCCTACGTCAAGGTGTTCGAGGAGGAGCGCGAGCTGACCGTCATGCTGCTCATCGACGTCAGCGGCTCGCTCGACTTCGGCACCCAGCGGCAGATGAAACGCGACATGGTGACGGAGATTGCCGCTACGCTGGCCTTCTCGGCCATCCAGAACAACGACAAGATCGGCGTCATCTTCTTCAGTGACCACGTGGAGAAGTACATCCCACCGAAGAAAGGTCGCAAGCATATCCTGTACATCATCCGGGAGATGCTCGACTTCCACGCTGACAGTCGCCGCACCGATGTGGCCCAGGCCGTCGAGTTCCTCACCAGCGTCTCGAAGCGCCGTTGCACCGCCTTCATCATGAGCGACTTCTACAGCCGCCAGTCTTTCCTGCAGCAGCTGACCATCGCCAACCGTAAGCACGACGTCGTGGCCATTCAGGTCTTTGACAAGCGCGCCCGTGAGTTGCCCGACGTGGGACTGATGAAGGTCGTCGACGCCGAGACGGGCTTCGAACAATATGTCGACACGTCGAGCCGCCGGCTGCGTGAATCCTATCACAAGCAGTGGCTTCGTCGTCAGCAGGACCTGCAGGAGACCTTCGCCAAGTCGAATGTCGACAGCGTCACCATCGCCACCGACGAGGACTACGTCAAGGCAATGATGGGACTGTTTCAGAGGAGATAAGAGATAAAAGATAAGAGATAATAGATATTTTAATGAAACGCATCATAAACAGCCTGCTTATACTGATGCTCGCGGCCACGGCTGCGCATGGTCAGGTGAAGGTGAAGTCGAGCCTCTCGGCCGTTGAGATTCTCATCGGTCAGCATGTGCAGCTCACCGTCACGGCCACGGCTGGCAAGGACGCCGACGTGGAGTTCCCGAAGGAGACGGAGTTGCCCGTGGGCGTCGAGTTCCTTGGTGCTGTCGATATGCCCACGGAGAAAGCCGACGACGGCATGCTGCTCTATCAGCGTGGCTATGTGCTCACGTCGTTCGATGACACCCTCTACTATCTGCCCCCGTTCAAAGTTAAAGTGGATGGTAAGGAATACGCTGCTAATAAGCTTGCCCTCAAGGTGTTGCCAGTAGATATTGACACTACTTATGTCGACGAGTTCCAGGGACCGCGCTACTATGGCCCCAAGAGCGTCCAGGACAATCCCTTCTCGTGGGATGACTGGCGGCTGCCTTTCTGGCTGAGCGTGCTGATGTTGGTGCTGCTGGCCGTGTCCTACTACCTCTATCTGCGTCTGCGCGACAACAAGCCCGTGATTGCCCGCATCCGCATCGTGAAGCGCATACCGCCTCACCAGAAGGCCATGCAGGCCATCGAGGAAATCAAGGCCGAGCACATGGCACAGGCTGAGGACCAGAAGGAATACTACACGCGTCTGACCGACACGCTGCGCCACTACATCGAGGAGCGCTACGGCTTCTCAGCTATGGAGATGACCTCGACGGAGATTATCCAGCGCCTCATGGCCACCGACGATCCCAAGTCGCTCGACGAGCTGCGCCAGCTGTTCCAGACGGCCGACCTGGTGAAGTTTGCCAAGTATTCGACCCTCATCAACGAGAACGATGCCAACCTGGTCAATGCCGTGGAGTTCATCAACCAGACGAAGATCGAGACACCACAGGGTGAAACCGGTGAGCGGGTCGTCCGCGAAGAACTCACTGCCGAGCAGAAACGCTCACAGTCGAGCCGCTTCCTGCTCAAGGTGGCCATCGGCTATCTGCTGATCATGGCGCTCGTGCTGTTCCTCTACGTCATCGTCGTCGTCGTTCAGTTACTCTAAAGAAGCATCATTATGGAATTTGCCAATAAAGAATATCTGCTGCTACTGCTGCTCATCCTGCCATATATTATATGGTATGTGATGTATCGCAAGAAGAGCGAGCCGACCATCCGCATGGCCGACACGCAGGCCTTCCGCTTTGCTCCCCGTTCATGGCGCGTCCTACTGATGCCCCTGCAACTGTTCCTGCGCCTGCTGGCCTTCACACTGCTTGTCATTGCCCTGGCCCGTCCACAGACCCACAACTCGTGGAAGAACGAGACCGTCGAGGGCATCGACATCATGCTGGCCATCGACGTGTCGACCTCGATGCTGGCCGAAGACCTGAAGGACCGCTCGCAGGGCATCAAGAACCGACTGGAGGCTGCCAAGGCCGTCGCCTCGTCGTTTATCAGCGACCGTCCCGACGACAACATCGGACTGACTATCTTCGCCGGTGAAGCTTTCACCCAGTGCCCCATGACCATCGACCACGCCTCGCTGCTGTCGCTGCTTCAGAACGTACGCACCGACATTGCCGCCAAGGGGCTCATCGAGGACGGCACTGCCATCGGCATGGGTCTGGCCAACGCCGTCAGCCGACTGAAGGACTCGAAGGCCAAGAGCCGCGTGGTCATCCTGCTCACCGACGGTTCCAACAACCGTGGCGACATCTCGCCGATGACGGCTGCCGAGATAGCCCGCAGCTTGGGCATCCGCGTCTACACCATCGGTGTGGGCACCAACGGAACAGCACCTTATCCCATGCAGGTGGGCGGTGGTGTGCAGTACATCCAGGTGCCCGTTGAAATCGATACAAAGACGCTTGGCGACATTGCCCGTGAGACAAAGGGCCAGTTCTATCGAGCCACCAACGCCGAGGAACTGCGCAACATCTATCAGGAGATTGACAAACTCGAGAAGTCGAAACTCAACGTGCAGCGCATCAACCGCAAATACGAGGCCTACCAGCCCTTCGCTCTGGGCGCAGTGCTGGCCCTGCTGCTTGAGATTCTGCTGCGCATAACCGTGTTTAGAAGGATACCGTAACCCCATGTTCAGATTCCAAGACCCACAATACCTGTATCTGCTGGCCGCTGTCGTCGTGCTGGCCTTGATACGACTCATCACCTATAGTCGCCAGAAGCGCCGTCTTCGCAAGTTTGGCGACCCAGAACTCTTGCGCGAGCTCATGCCCGACGTGTCGCGCTGGCGCCCCGGCGTCAAGTTCTGGCTCCTCGAGGCTGCGCTGACCCTGCTTATCGTCATGCTCGCGCGTCCGCAGGACGGCAAGAAGATCGGCGAGGAGAAACGCTCAGGCATCGAGACCGTCATAGCCATCGACATCAGTAACTCGATGCGTGCCAAGGACGTCGTGCCCAGCCGACTGGACCGCGCCAAGATGATGGTGGAAAACCTCGTCGACAACTTCACCGACGACAAGATCGGACTGATTGTCTTCGCCGGTGATGCCTTTGTGCAGTTGCCCATCACGAGCGACTACGTGTCGGCCAAGATGTTCCTCAGCAGCATCGACCCCACGATGATTCAGAACCAGGGAACCGACCTGGCAGGCGCTATCTCACTTGCCTCGCGCTCGTTCACCCAGCAGGAGAATGTCGGCAAGGCCATCATTGTCATCACCGACGGTGAAGACCATGAGGGCGGTGCCACCGAGGCTGCCGAGGATGCCAAGGACAAAGGGCGCAACATCTACATCCTCGGTGTCGGCTCTACCAAGGGTGCTCCGATACCTGACCCTCAGACAGGCAGCTATATGATAGACAATCAGGGCGAGACCGTCATGTCAAAGCTTAACGAAGATATGTGCCGCGAGGTTGCAAAGGCCGGTGGCGGTGCTTACATCCACGTTGAGAACAACTCCAATGCCCAGCGACTGCTCGACGAAGAACTCTCGAAGTTGCAGCACCAGGAGTCGACCGTCTATAGCGAATATGCCGAGCGTTTTCAGGAGGTCGGCCTCGTTGCCCTCCTGTTGCTCATTCTCGAGGTGTGCATCCTCGACCGCAAGAACCCCTTGTTGAAGAACATTAAACTATTCAAGAAATGAACTCTGTACGACTCATCCTCATAACAGCCATGACGCTCGCACTGCCCGCCACGTCCATCGCCCAGGTCGGTCAGCGGCAGCAGGTGCGCAAGCTCGTGAGACAAGGTAACCGCCAGTATCGTGCTGACAAGCGGCAGGAGGCCTCTGTTACGTATATCAAGGCCTTCCAGACAGATTCTACATATGCGCCTGCCGTCTACAACTATGGCACGTCGCTCTTTCCGCAACAGTGGCAACGGGTGGACACGGCGGCCATCAAGAATCAGGTGCCGGCGCTGATGAAAGCTGCAGAGCTCGAGGAGAACCCCATTCGCAAGGCGCAGGCATACCACAACATCGGCGTGCTCTATCAGGGCGCTCAGGACTACGGTACGGCCATCGAGGCCTACAAGCAGGCCCTGCGTAACAATCCCAACGACGATGAGAGCCGCTATAACCTGGCAGTCTGCAAGAAACAACAGAAGGACAACCCGCAGGACCAGAACCAGCAAGGTCAGGACCAGAATCAGAATGGCGACCAGCAGAAGCAGGACCAGCAACAGCAACAACAGCAGGACAAACAAAACCAGCAGCAACAGCAGGATCAGCAAGAGCAACAGGAACCGCCCATGAGCAAGGAGAATGCTGAACAGCTCCTGCAGGCCGCCATGCAACAGGAGAAGAAGACACAAGATCGCCTGAAGGATGCCCAGAAGCAGCCGCAGCGCCGTCGCATTGAGAAGAACTGGTAAAAACAGAAATATATTACGATGAAACAGAAATTATTTCTAATCTTTTCGTTCGTACAACTCATGGTCATGGGGCTCGCAGCCCAGACGCTCACGGCCAATGCCCCGCAGCAGGTGGCCCCGGGACAGCAGTTCCGCCTGACCTATACCGTCAACTCACACGACGTCAGCGGTTTCCATATCGGTCAGATACCCGCAGATGCCTTTGAGGTGCTGATGGGTCCGAGCACGTCACGCCAATCGAGTTTCAGCATGGTCAACGGCAAGACATCGCAGACGTCGACCATCACCTATACCTATATCCTCAGTGCCCTGAAGAACGGCACGTTTACCATTCCTCCCGCTACGATTATGGTGGAAGGAAATCAGGTTACATCCAACACGGTGAAGATTCAGGTGACGGGACAACCCCAACAGCAGGGTTCTTCGCAGCAGGGCAGAACCCATCAGGGCAACCAACCCCGCACGGAGACACGCCCCTCAGGCACGCCCATCTCCGGCAGTGACCTCTTTATCCGTGTCAGTGCCTCGAAGAAGCGTGTCGTCGAACAAGAGCCTGTCCTGCTCACCTATAAGGTCTATACGCTCGTCAGCCTGACCCAGCTGGAAGGGAAGATGCCCGACCTGAAAGGATTCCACACCCAGGAGGTGCCCCTGCCGCAGGAGAAGAGTTTCAAGGTGGAGGAATTCAATGGCCGTCAGTATAAGACCGTCACGTGGAGCCAGTATGTCATGTTCCCACAGATCACCGGCAAGCTCCAGATTCCCAGCATTACTTTCAATGGCATCGTCATGCAGCAGAACCGCTATGTGGATCCCTTTGAGGCATTCTTTAACGGCGGTTCAGGCTATACCGAGGTGAAGAAAGCCATCACGGCTCCCGGCGTCGAGATACAGGTCGACCCGCTGCCCGACCGGCCGGCAGGCTTCTCCGGTGGTGTCGGCCGCCTCAACGTGAAGGCCGAGATTGACAAGACGGAAGTGAAGGCCAACGACCCGATTACCCTGAAAGTGACTGTCTCAGGCATCGGCAACCTCCAGTTGCTGAAACAGCCCGACGTGAAGTTCCCGAAGGATTTCGATGTCTACGACCCGAAGACGACCGACAAAACACGTCTGACGGCCAACGGCGTTGAGGGTTCCGTCGTCTACGAGTTCCTCGCCGTGCCCCGTCATCAGGGCAAGTTCGAGATTCCCGCCCTGGAGTATATCTACTTCGATACTCAGGAGCGTGCTTACAAGACCCTGACCACCGATGCCTTCCAACTCGATGTTGCCAAGGGCGAGGGCGGTGAGTCGAGCATTCAAGACTTCACCCGTCAGGAGGACGTACAGATGCTGGCCAAGGACATCCGCCATATCAAGCTCGGCAATGTACGTCAGCAGGCCGACGGCGAGCACTTCTTCGCCTCGAGTCTCTACTGGGGACTGATGGCACTGCTCGTGCTCGTGTTCATCACCCTCTTCGTCGTCTTCCGCCAGCGGGCCATCAGCAATGCTGACGTCGTGAAGACCCGTGCAGGAAAAGCCAACAAGGTGGCCGTGAAGCGCCTCAAGAAAGCTGCCAGACTGATGCACGACAACAAGCCTGATGAGTTCTACGATGAAGCTCTGCGTGCCCTGTGGGGCTATGTTGGCGACAAGCTCAACATCAACGTCGAACAGCTCTCCCGCGAAAATATTGCCGAGCGGCTGAAGGATCGTCAGGTCGATGAGGAAACCGTAGGCCAGTTTATCGAAGCCATTGACGAATGCGAGTTTGAACGGTATGCCCCGGGCGACCCGAAGGGCAACATGGAGAAAGTCTACGACAAGGCCATTACGGCCATAGAGAAAATTGAAGGGGGCATGAAACGTACATCGAAGAAGAAAACCACCGTCGTTACGCTCCTGCTGCTACTGGGAGCCGCTGCCGCCAGCGCCGCTACCAAGGCCGAGGCCGACAGTGCCTACGTCGACGGGCGCTATCAGCAGGCAGCAGAAGTCTATGAGCAACTGCTCAGCGAGGGTGTCAGTCCGGAACTCTACTATAACCTCGGCAACTGCTACTACCGCATGGAGGAGATGCCCCAGGCCATCCTGGCCTACGAACGGTCGCTCCGGCTGGCTCCCGGCGATGCTGACATTCGCTTCAACCTGCAGATGGCACGTTCGAAGACGGTCGACAAGATCGTGCCCGAATCGGAGATGTTTTTCGTCACATGGTACCGTTCGGTGGTCAATATGACCAGTGCCGACGGGTGGGGGAGGACGGCCCTTGTCGCCTTGGCCTTAGCCATTGTGCTCCTGCTCATCTACCTGTTCACCAATCCCCTGTGGCTCCGTAAGTTAGGCTTCTTCGGCGGATTGGCCATGCTGGTGCTCCTCTTGGTGAGCAATATCTTTGCCTGGCAGCAGATGCGTCAGGCGGAGAACCGTTCGGGAGCTATTATTTTCGAATCCGCCGTGCCCGTGAAGAGCACCCCGACAAACAATGGTACCGACCTGTTCATCCTCCACGAAGGAACACGCGTCGACATCATTGACCAGACGATGAATGACTGGCGGGAAATTCGCGTGCCCGACGGCAAGCAGGGCTGGGTGGAGACGAAGCAGATAGAAGTGATCTGAAAGAGATAAGAGAAAAATAGATAATGTAGACAGGGATGGATTGGGCATATCTGATAGAACTCGACAAGCAATTGTTGCTCGCCGTCAATGGCAGCGACTCGCTTTTCCTTGACGGTCTGGTCAAGACGTTGACGGCTGCGTCTACGTGGATTCCCCTCTATGTAGCTTTGCTCTATCTCGTCGTGAAGAACAACGACAGTCTGCAGAAGGTGTTGCTCATCGTAGTCTGTGCCCTCATGTGTGTGTGTTTGGCAGGTTCGCTCAACGACATGATTGTCAAGCCCTTGGTGGAGCGGTGGCGACCGACACGCGACGGTGAGATAGGTATGCTCGTCGATGTCGTCAACGGCTATCGTGGGGGCAACTACGGCTTTTTCTCTTCGCATGCCTCCAACACGTTCAGTCTGGCAATCTTCTTCTCGTTGCTCATCCGCAGCCGACTACTGACGGTATCGCTTGTGCTCTGGTCGTTGCTCAATTGCTGGACGCGCATGTATCTCGGTGTCCATTTTCCCGGTGACATTCTCTGTGGACTCATCTGGGGCAGCATCGTGGGTACGTCCATGTGGCTCATCCATCGTCACATCAGCAACCGACTTTCCTCAACAGGCAGCTTTATCTCCAGCCAATACACCTCAACCGGTTATCTGTTGACCGACATTGACGTCGTGGTCAGCGTCCTGCTGTTCACCCTTATCTTTGCCATTTTGAGGGCATGCTGCTACCTATACGTATAAAATATTGAATGATGGATACACGACACATACATATTTCCGATTATAACTATCCGTTGCCTGACGAGCGTATCGCCAAGTTCCCTTTGGCCGAGCGCGACCACTCGAAGTTGCTCGTCTATCGGCAAGGGGAGGTCAGTGAGGACACCTTTCTGAATTTGCCTGACCATCTGCCCGAAGGAGCACTGATGGTGTTCAACAATACGAAGGTCATCCAGGCACGCCTCCACTTCCGCAAGGATACGGGTGCCCTGATTGAGGTCTTCTTGCTTGAACCCGCCCAGCCGACCGACTATGAACTGATGTTTCAGACGCGTGGACACTGTGCGTGGCTCTGCATGGTAGGCAACTTAAAGAAATGGAAGGAGGGAACGCTTGAACGCACCATCGATGTGAAAGGCACCGCCCTCACGATCACTGCCACGCACAGCCGACAGGTGGGCACCAGTCACTGGGTGGACTTCAGTTGGGACAACGATGACATTTCCCTTGCAGAAATACTTGAGACGATGGGCGAGCTGCCCATTCCGCCTTACCTGAACCGCGAGACGCAGGAAAGCGACAAGACAACCTATCAGACGGTCTACTCGAAGATCAAAGGCTCGGTGGCGGCACCGACAGCCGGGCTCCACTTCACCAATCGCGTGCTGCAAGCTCTCGACGCTCACGGTATCGACCGCGAGGAACTGACCCTCCACGTCGGCGCCGGCACCTTCAAACCCGTCAAGAGTGAGGAAATCGAAGGGCATGAGATGCACACAGAATATGTCAGTGTAAGGCGACAGACGCTCGAGAAGCTCCTGCGCCACGACTGTCAGGCTATCGCTGTCGGCACCACCTCAGTCCGTACGCTCGAGAGTCTCTACTACATGGGACTCAAAGTGGCTGCCAACCCCGATACCACTGAGGCTGACCTTCATGTGCGGCAATGGGAACCTTATGAAGGGGGAAGCGAGAAGGTCGATGTGAGAAGCGCTTTGCAGGCCCTGCTTGACTGGATGGTTCGCCACGACCTGAGTGTGCTCCATTCCTCGACGCAGATTATCATTGCTCCCGGCTATGACTATAAGATTGTGCGTATGCTGGTCACCAACTTCCACCAGCCGCAATCCACTTTGCTACTGCTTGTCAGCGCGTTCGTCCACGGCGACTGGCGGCGCATTTACGATTACGCCCATGCTCACGAGTTCCGTTTCCTGAGCTATGGCGACAGTTCACTCTTAATACCCTGAAACAGAGATGAAAATAGGAGATAAAGTCAGATTTCTGAGCGAGATTGGAGGCGGCCGCGTGGCTGGCTTCCAGGGAAAGAACATCGTGCTTGTCGAGGACGAGGACGGTTTTCAAGTGCCTATGCCGATGAACGAGGTCGTCGTCATTGGCGAGGAGAACTACGACACTAGCCACGTTGTCGAGGTAAAACAACAACAGAAGAAAACTGCTGAGCGAGAGCAGGAACCTGCCGACCGCCCCGTCACATTCAAGGCTCCCGTAGAAGAACGGAAGGGTGGGGAACAACTCTCTGCCTATCTGGCCTTCGTGCCGATGGACGTCAAGGAACTTTCGCAGACACGCTTTGAGACTTATTTCGTCAATGACTCCAACTACTATCTGCGCTTCACCTACATGACAGCAGAGGGCAACGCCTGGCGGCTTCGCGATACGGCAGAGGTGGAGCCTAACACCCAAGTCTTCATTGAGGAGTTCGGTCGTGAAGACCTGAACGGCATGGAGCGCATTGCGATCCAGTTGCTGCCTTACAAGCGCGAAAAGAACTTCCTGCTGAAGCCCGCTGTCGATGTTCAGTTGCGCATTGATCCCGTCAAGTTCTACAAGCTTCACACCTTCCAACAGAGCGCTTTCTTCGAGCAACCCGCCCTGGTCTATACGATTATTGAGAACGACAAGGCTGTCACTCCGCTCGTAGTCGACCCACAGCAGCTGAAATCCAGTCTCTTTCAGCATCAGGAGGCTCCAAAGCCCAAAACCACGATTCGTCGCGAGTCCTCATCTCTTGATGGTCCCTTGGTCATAGACCTTCATGCCGACGAACTCCTTGAGACGACGCAAGGCATGTCCGCCTGCGACATTCTCAACTACCAGCTCGATGTCTTCCGCCGTACGCTCAAGGAATTCGAGAAGAAGCGTGGCCAGCGCATCGTCTTCATTCACGGTAAGGGCGAGGGCGTGCTCCGCAAAGCCCTCGTCAACGAACTGCAATATCGCTATAAGAATTATCAATATCAGGATGCATCATTCCGTGAGTACGGTTATGGTGCTACTCAAGTTACGATTAAATAATTATGAAATACGGATTGATCAAGGTAGCCGCTGCGATACCAGGTATACGCGTGGCCGACGTGGAATATAATGTCCAGCAAATTGAGAGCATCATCGCTCAGGCTGAAGGACGTGGCGTCGAGGTGCTTGCACTGCCCGAACTCTGTCTGACCGGCTACACCTGTCAGGACCTCTTCCGCCAGCAGTTGCTCATCGACAAAGCTGAGGAGGGACTTATTCTTCTGCTCGACTTCACCCGCAAGCTCGACATCATCACTGTCGTGGGCCTGCCGGTACGTATCGGCTCGCTGCTTTATAACTGTGCTGCCGTCATTCAGCGGGGAGCCATCCTTGGGCTTGTGGCCAAGACCTATCTGCCCAACTACAACGAGTTCTACGAGAAGCGTTGGTTTGCTTCCGCTGTCGACTTGCAGGAGCAGGACATCTATCTGGCAGGCAATCCCGTCCACGTCTCGAACGAACCGCAAGTGTTCCGTACCTGCGACGGTGCCTGCTTCGGCATCGAAATCTGCGAGGACGTCTGGGCACCGCTGCCGCCGAGCAACAATCTTGCTTTGGCAGGAGCAGACATCATCGTCAACCTGTCGGCCACCGACGAGCTCATCGGCAAGCACCACTATCTGACGTCGCTACTTGCCCAGCAGAGTGCGCGCATGATGTGCGGCTACGTCTACAGCTCCTGTGGCTATGGAGAGTCCACCCAAGATGTCGTCTATGGCGGCAATGCCCTAATCTTCGAGAACGGACGGCTGCTTGTCGAGGCCAACCGCTTTGCCCTCGAACCACAGTTGAAGATCCAACAGATTGATGTGGAGCGTTTACGTTCTGAACGACAGAATAACACCACGTTCCGTACTGCTCAGGACGGAGCACATGCACACATCATCGACATGCGACAGACGTCGCCCCGCGACTTCGAGCTCATTCGCTCCGTCGATGCTCATCCCTTCATTCCCAAGGGTGAGGAGATGGCTGCTTCCTGCGAGGAGATTCTCAATATCCAGACACTGGGCCTTTGCAAACGATTGGAGCACACCCGTTGCTATCGCGCTGTTATAGGCATCAGTGGCGGTCTCGACTCTACATTGGCTCTACTCGTCACCGTGCGGGCCTTTGACCGTCTGCGCCTCGCTCGCGAAGGTATTATCGGTGTCACAATGCCTGGTTTCGGAACCACTGACCGCACTTACCAGAATGCGCACCGCCTAATGGAGTTGCTTGGCATCACCCAGCGCGAGATCAGCATCGCTAAAGCCGTCAGTCAGCATTTCGAGGACATCGGTCACAACCCGCAACAGCACGACACAACTTATGAAAACTCACAAGCTCGCGAGCGCACCCAGATTCTGATGGACGTAGCCAACCAGGTGGGCGGACTCGTCATCGGTACAGGCGACCTCTCGGAGCTTGCTCTCGGATGGTGCACCTACAACGGCGACCACATGTCGATGTACGGTGTCAACACTGGCGTTCCCAAGACCCTCGTTCAATACCTTATCCGCTACGTGGCCTCGTTGACGTCGTTTGAAGAGCAGAGTGCCACATTACTTGATGTCGTCGACACCCCCATTTCACCTGAACTCACGCCAGCCGACGCCAAGGGCAACATTGCTCAGAAAACCGAAGACCTCGTCGGACCCTATGAGCTCCATGACTTCTTCCTCTACTATATGCTTCGCCACGGATTCCGCCCCCGCAAGATATTCATGCTTGCCCAGGCTGCCTTCAAGGATAAGTTCGATGACGATACACTGCGCCACTGGCTACAAACCTTCTGCCGCCGATTCTTCAATCAGCAGTTCAAACGTTCGTGTCTTCCCGATGGGCCTAAGGTTGGCAGTGTCAGTCTTTCGCCGCGCGGTGACTGGCGCATGCCCAGCGATGCTTCTGTAGCCCTCTGGCTTAAGGAGTGCGAGGCTCTTTAAGCAGATGTTGACAAGTTGGAACCTATATGGATTATCAGACCATATTAGATAAGTATTACCCTGAGGACGACGATTTGCGGCGGCTGCTTCTGAGACATTCGCGTCAGGTGGCCGACCGTTGCCTCACAATAGCCCGTTTCCACCCCGAGTTACATCTCGATAGCCCGTTTCTTGAAGAGGCGGCAATGCTTCACGACATCGGCATCCGTTGGTGTCAGGCTCCTTCCATCCATTGTCTTGGCTCCGAGCCCTATCTGCGTCACGGACCGATTGGCGGCGAACTGTTGCGGCGGGAGGGCTATGAGCATCATGCCCGTGTGGCAGAGCGCCATACGGGCACAGGACTGCCCGGTCTTGAGCCCCAGACTATAGAGGAACAGGTGGTTTGCTATGCGGATAAATTCTATTCTAAGAGCCATCCCGACCACGTGCTTACCGTAGAACAGGCTGCTGAAAGTTTGGCCCGTTTCGGTGAGGCTGGTGTCGTGAAGTTCCGCAAATGGGCGTTAATGTTTGAGTGAAAAATGCGTTAAACTATCGTAAACAGCGCATTATTCGGGATTTTCTGTGTACTTTTGCAACGTGAAACGAAAGTCGGTACTATTCGTCATGCTCTCGGCCGTCATTGCATTGCTGGCCGGAGTACCTTCGTCGGCCCCTCGCCAACGCGAATGGACCGACGTGCTTGATACACTTCTAACCGACGACACCATCCCTCAGGATACGTTGATTGAGACCAACCGCCCGGCTGCCGCTGCATTGAAGCGCGACACGTCGACGATGGACTCGCTCCAGCTGGCCATCTACAAACACAACAAAGCCATTGACGACTCTCTGGCTCTCGATTCATTGAATCGCCAGAAAAAGAACGGAATCGACGCGCCTGTGGAATTCTCAGCCACTGACTCGCTCATCTATGAGTCGGGGACGGGTATGGCCCATCTTTTCGGCGATGCCCATGTGAAGTATCAGAACATGGACCTCAAGAGTGAAAAAATTTACATGTGCCTCGACTCATCGCTCGTTCATGCCACAGGTGCACGCGATACGACGACAGGCGAGATGGTGGGCACCCCCGTGTTCCAGATGGGGAGTGATACGTATGAGAATGACACAATGGCCTTCAACTTCAAGACGAAGAAGGGCCTCATTCAGCAAGTCTATACAGAACAGGAGGATGGCTACCTGACTGCAGAAGTGGCCAAGCGCGGTGCTAATGGCGAGCTGTTCCTCGGACACGGGCGCTACACGACCTGTGACGACCCGCATCCGGACTTTTATCTCGCCATGTCGCGAGCCAAGGTCCGTCCTGGCAAGGATGTCGTTTTCGGACCAACCTACCTCGTAGTCTGTGACGTACCCTTGCCGCTGGCCATTCCCTATGGTTTCTTCCCCTTTACCAAGAGCTATTCCAGTGGTTTTATTATGCCGACCTACGGCGACGAGACAGAGCGTGGATTCTATCTTCGAGACGGCGGTTACTACTTTGCCATCTCAGATAAGATGGACCTCAAGCTGATCGGTGAAATCTATACCAAAGGTTCATGGGGCGTCTCGGCCGCATCCAACTATCGCAAGCGCTATAAGTTCAGCGGTTCCCTTTACGCCAGTTACCAGAACTCTGTCACGGGTGAGAAGAATATGCCCGACTATGCCAAACAGACTTCATTCAAGGTGCAATGGAGCCATCGGCAGGACGCTAAGGCCAACCCGTTCTCGAATCTTTCAGCCTCAGTGAACTTTGCCACATCGAGCTATGAGCGCAATAACCTCACGTCGATGTATAATCCACAGTCGATGACCCAGTCGACGCGCACTTCATCGGTCTCCTACAGCACAACGTTCTCTAGTATCGGGCTCAACCTCTCGACCACAATGAACCTGAACCAGAATATGCGCGACTCAACCATTGCGATGACTTTGCCTGACCTAAATATATCCCTTTCCCGCTTCTATCCTTTCAAACGCAAGAAGATGGTGGGCAAAGAGCGTTGGTACGAGAAGATCTCGATGTCGTACACCGGCCACTTCTCCAACTCTATCACGTCTAAGGAAAGTGAACTCATGCACAAGAGTCTCGTTAAAGACTGGCGCAACGGTATGCAGCACAGTATTCCCGTGAGCGCCAACTTCACCATCTTGGGCTACATCAACGTGAATCCATCGTTCAATTTCACCGACCGTACCTATTCTAACAAAGTCATGCGTTCGTGGAACCAACTCATTCAGCGAGAGGTGCTTGACACGCTGAACGGCTTCTACAACGTCTATAACTGGAATATGAGTCTCTCGGCTTCGACCAAGCTCTACGGCTCCTATATCCCTTCGCGCAAACTCTTCGGCAACAAGATTGACCGCATCCGCCACGTGCTCACCCCGCAGGTCAGCCTCTCTTATGCCCCTGACTTCAGTGCTTCGCGCTACGGCTACTACGAGACCTATCAGCGCACTGATGCTGAGGGCAACGTGACACTTGTGGAATATTCGCCTTATCAGGGCCAGCTTTACGGCGTTCCCGGAAAAGGCAAGACCGGCAGCATCTCGTTTGATCTGGGCAATAACATAGAAATGAAGATCCGCGACCGCAACGACTCGCTCAAGAAAGTCAGCATCATTGATGAGCTCGGTGGCTCTATGTCCTACAACATGTCGGCCAAGACGCGCCCATGGAGCGACCTGTCCACTCGTCTCCGACTAAAGCTGACCAAGCGCTATACGCTCAACCTGAACGCGGTCTTTGCCAGCTATGTCTACGAAGCTGACTCTGTTGGGGCCACACCTCGTGTCAGTGACCATAAGACCTACTGGGGTATGGGCAAGATCGGACGTTTTCAAGGCATGTCTCAGAATTTCTCCTATACGCTCGACAACAACAAAATCATGAATGTGATTAAGTGGCTGAAGGGCGAACGGCCTGAAAAGAAGAAGAACCGCAATGATGATGACGACGAATGGGACGATGAGGATGAAAATGAAGTTGACACCAACCTTGACCGTGACCTGGAACGTGGCAAACACGGTGCAGAACGCAAAAAGAATGATAAGGCTGACACCGACGAGGATGGCTACATGACCTATTCGCTGCCCTGGTCGCTCAGTTTCGGTTATGGTATCACCATGCGCGAAAACCAGGACCGCTCGAAGTTCAACTACCACACGATGCGCTATCCGTACAAATTCACCCAGAACCTCAACGTCAGCGGTAATGTGCGCATCAGTGACGGATGGAACATATCCTTCTCCTCCGGTTACGACTTCGAGAACAAGAAGATTTCGATGACCACTGCCTCGCTGTCGCGCGACCTCCATTGCTTTAATATGTCGTGCTCGGTAGTGCTGGCACCATACACCAGCTACAACTTCTCATTCCGTTGCAATGCCTCGACCCTTACAGACGCACTGAAGTATGACAAGCGGTCGAGCTATTCCAACAGCGTGCAGTGGTACTGAATAAAAGAAAACGTTTAACGAAAAGAATAGATTGCAAGAATATGGCAAGAAAACGCAGATGGCACTGCCTGCCCGGACAGGAACCCACCGAATTTGACAAGAAAATCATGTACTGGGAGAACAAGGGAAAACTTGTTCCGACACGTGAACTGATAAAGACACCAGAACAAATTGAGGGTATACGTAAGGCAGGAGTAGTCAACACCGGAGTGCTGGATGCCGTAGCTGCTGTCATACACGAAGGGATGACAACGCTTGAAATTGATCAGATATGCCGTCAATACTGCGAGGAACACAATGCGATTCCCGCCTGTCTGGGCTATGAGGGATTCCCTATGAGCGTCTGCACCAGCATTAACGAAGTCGTGTGTCATGGCATCCCCAAAGAGGAGGATGTGCTTCAGGAGGGCGACATCATCAATGTTGACTTTACGACCATCGTTGACGGTTATTATGCTGATGCATCGCGTATGTTCATTATTGGTAAGACAACACCGGAGAAGGAACAGCTGGTGCGCGTAGCAAAGGAATGTCTTGAGATTGGCATGGAGGCAGCTAAACCTTGGGGGTTCGTAGGTGATATAGGGCATGCTATCAAAAAGCATTGTAAACAGTATGGCTACGGCATTGTCAGAGATCTTGCCGGTCACGGTGTCGGACTTGCGTTTCACGAGGAGCCCGACGTTGAGCACGACTCCTATCGGGGTACTGGCATGCTGCTTGTTCCCGGTATGGTCTTCACGATTGAACCCATGATAAACATGGGTACTTGGCGCGTCTTTATCGATGCTGACGACCCCTATGGTTGGGAGGTCATCACCGAGGATGAGTTACCCAGTGCCCAATGGGAGCATACGCTGCTGATGACTGAACACGGCGTAGAGATACTAACGTACTGAAGTTTCCTATGGAGAAAAATAATCCTGTATATATTTTAGGCATTGAGTCGAGTTGTGATGACACTTCGGCCGCTGTTCTGAAAGACGGCGTGCTGATGTCAAACATTACTGCGTCGCAAGCTGTGCATGAGGCTTATGGCGGTGTGGTGCCAGAATTGGCATCACGTGCCCACCAGCAGAATGTCGTGCCTGTCGTTGACCAAGCCATCAAACGCGCAGGTATCAGGAAAGAGCAACTCTCGGCCGTAGCCTTTACTCGTGGACCCGGCCTGATGGGCTCTCTGCTCGTCGGTGTGAATTTTGCCAAGGGCTTTGCCCGCTCACTCGGGATCCCCCTGATTGACGTCAATCATCTGCAAGGCCATGTGATGGCTCATTTCATAAAAGAGTCTGAGGACGACCAGCAGCAGCCCCCGTTGCCCTTTATCTGTCTGCTCGTCTCAGGTGGAAACTCACAGATTGTCTTGGTGAGGGCCTATAATGATACGGAAGTGCTCGGACAGACTATTGATGACGCCGCTGGTGAAGCCATTGACAAGTGCTCGAAGGTTATGGGACTAGGCTATCCTGGAGGCCCCATCATCGACCGACTGGCCCGTCAGGGTAACCCCAAGGCTTATCAGTTCGCTGAGCCTCATATTCCCGGTTACGACTACAGTTTCTCGGGACTGAAGACCTCGTTCCTCTATAATCTACGCAAGTGGATAGAGGATGACCCGGCTTTCATTGAGCATCACAAGGAAGACCTGGCCGCCTCGCTGGAATGGACGATAGTAGATATCCTCATGAAGAAACTGCGCTTGGCTGTCAAAGACACCGGTATACGCCACGTGGCAGTCGCCGGAGGCGTGAGTGCCAACAACGGATTGCGCAACGCTTTCCACGACTATGCCCGTCGCTATGGATGGACTATCTATATCCCAAAGTTCAGCTATACTACGGATAATGCAGCCATGATAGGCATCACGGGTTATTACAAATATCTTGACGGAGAATTCTGCTCAATGGATGCACCGGCATTTTCGAAAGTAACTTTTAAGTAAAAAGATATTATGGATTTTGAAGGGAAAATTATCAGCAGGGAAATCAGTGAACTGCTGTGGGAAAAGGAAAAGACTGTCGGTACGGCTGAGAGTTGTACTGGCGGCCGCATCGCTGAGGCCATTATCGCTGTACCTGGAGCCTCGAAATATTTCAAGGGCGGCATCATCAGCTATGTCAATGAGATTAAGGAGCGGCTTCTTGGCGTCAGTCATGAGGTCCTTGAGGAGAAGACTGCCGTTTGCGAGGAAGTGGCGATTGCTATGGTGAAGGGAGCCTGCAAGGCATTGCAGACCGACTATGCTATTTCTGCTACCGGTGTTGCCGGACCTTCGGGTGGCACAAAGGAAATACCCGTTGGCACTATTTGGCTTGCCTGTGGCACACTTGAGCACGTCATCGCCTGCAAGGTTGAGGAGGATCACGGTCGCGACATCAATCTGGCAATAGCCACCAATCGTGCTATGCAGCTGTTTTGCGACTTCCTGAAGTCAGAGGACGCAGAAGATGTGACAGCTGAGGGGGGAAGTCAGGAGTAATGTTAAAGAGCCGCTTCTCTTAGTGAGAAGGACCGTTTCTTTGCATGAGAAGAACAGCTTCTCTTAGCGAGAAGGATTGCTTCTTCTCAACCGTAATTTGGAATAATCCGAATGTTCGGCATAATCTGAATAAAAAAAGGACTACCGCTGTAGTCCAACCTTTTGTTAACCTTAAATCTAATACTATGAAAAACACATTGCAAAAATACGGCTTTTCTTTTAATCTGCAAGTATTTTGGTCAAATAAATTTCGTTTTATAACTTTTATTTAGTATTTCGCCTATTGCTTTAACGTATTTTTATAAGCATATTGTTTGTCCGTCGTAAGCTAATTTGACATCAGCGGGGAGATGATGGGCATTGACTTCCTGATGGAGGCCTATGTCATGACAGAGGTGGGTCAGCCAGGTCTGTCGGGCTCCAATGCTGTGGGCAAACTCAATCGCGTCGTTCACTAGCTGATGACTATGGTGAGGACGGTCGAAGCGGAGGGCATTGACGATGAGAACATCGGTGCCTTTCAGAAGTTTTGCCTGTTCTGGTGCAATGGTCTTCATATCGGTAATATAGGTGAAGTTACCAAACCGGTAGCCGAGAATGGGCAGTTTTCCGTGCATCACTTCGAAGGGGAGAATGTTGATATCGCCAATGGTGAACTTTTGCCCGGACTTGATTTCATTCAGGCCGATAGCAGGAACGCCCGGATAACGGTTGGCTTCGAAACAGTAGGGCAGCATTTGAAGCATGTTTAGGCGGGCCAGACCGTCAGCATAGACATTCACGTCGCCAAACTGGCAGTAGGGCCGGATGTCGTCCATACCTCCCATGTGGTCATAATGGGCATGAGTGATGAGGATAGCATCAATCCTGCGGAAAGGCTGAAGCATCATCTGCCGGCGGAAGTCGGGGCCGATGTCTACTAGGATACGCGTGGATTCGGTCTCAACCAGTATGGAACATCTGAGCCGATGGTCGTGTGGGTCTTGCGACTGACAAACTTTGCACTGACATCCCAGGACAGGGACGCCACACGATGTACCGCTACCGAGAACTGTTATTTTCATTTTTGTCTACTCATGCTAACTCGTCATACAATGTTGACCTCAGGAAACAACTCAATGTTGAACTTGCATTTGACATCATGCTGGATGGCCTGGCATAAAGCTACCACCTCGTCGCCAGTGGCGCCCCCCAGGTTGACAAGTACTAGCGGCTGACGATGATGCACACCTGCTTGCCCCATCCGGCGCCCTTTCCATCCACACTGGTCAATCAGCCAGGCTGCAGGAATCTTCACGTGGTCAGGATCAACATCGTAATGGGGCATCTGAGGATATTGTTCCAACAGACCGATATACGCCCTGCGCTCAATAATCGGATTCATGAAGAAACTGCCGGCATTGCCCAGTTCTTCGGGATCTGGCAACTTCTGGCGTCGTATGTCGATAATGACTTGACGGAGTTGGCTGGGCGTGGGTGAAGTAATCCCCCTACGAACCAGTTCTTCGCAGATATTGCCATAGCCGAGTCGAAGCGGTTCATCCATAGGCAACTGGTAACAAACCTCACAAATCAAATAACGGTTTTTCCATTCCTGCTTAAACCGGCTATACCGATAGGCATAGTTGCATTCGCTACCTTCAATGACAACCATTTCACAACTTTTCAGGTCAACGGCTCGGATATGGTCGATGTATTGAGCCACTTCAACACCATAAGCTCCGATGTTCTGGACGGCCGATGCTCCGACATCGCCTGGAATGAGCGAAAGATTGACAAAAGCAGAATAGCCCTTCTCGACTGTCCATCCGACGACATCCTCCCACGATTCGCCGCTTCCACATGTCAGTATCACCGTGCCGTCAGCCTGCGGATAGAGCCGCTTGCCCATGATTGCCGAGCGAATCACAACGCCGGGGAAATCCTTGGTCAGAAGCAAGTTACTGCCGCGCCCAATGATGAGGAAAGGTAGGTCAGGCGTTGAACGGAGCATCCTAGCTACGTCGAGCGCTTCCTCGTCAGTGTCATATTCCACGTAACGCTTGCAATTGGCCGCCAGTCCGAAGGTGTTATGTGCTTTTAGCGGATAATGATTCTTGATAGTCATAGAGATAGCATACGTTACGATTATTCCACCAACTTCACGAGCACCCACCGACCTTGCTGCATGCGGAACGTGAGCATTTGCTCCAAACCATTCGAGATGCCACGGATGACGAGAATTTTCTGCTGCGACTGAGGGTCAGCAGGGGCATATACAATATTAAATAGTATACGTTGAGGCAGTTCCGGACTGAAAGCATCCCAAAAGTCAGGTGTAATGACACCCTCCATTTCTGAAAAGTCGTCGTCGGGGTCGGGACCTTGAAAAACAATTTCCTCAGCCAGACTTTCACGCTGGAATACGGAATCGGTTGCAAATTGCTGATAGAATGCTATAAACTGGGCATTGGCATTGCGGGGTAACGTCTGGTTACGAATCTCAGTCAGCATCCAGCGCCCGGAAGCCCGGCTGAACAGATATTGGCGCACAAAGGATTCATCAAGGAAAATCTTTTCCAAGGCAACGTCGATGAGAGCCGTGTCTTGCATCAATTCCATCTGTTCCTCACGATCCAGCATCAGCGTGTATTCGCCTTGATGCATGAAGAAATGCTCCATCTGCCATTTCTCAGGCTGAATGTATTCCTTCTTGGCTCCGCTGTTGACGAGGAGTGGAAATGTAATCCGCTCCATCTGCAGCCGTTTATTTGATGCGAAGTTGAAGATGAAGTCGTCAAAGAGTTCATCAGCCGACTGAGGCAGTGGCTCCTGAGCTATCAGCTCATCACGCTCCTCTTCCTCTGAGAGCTTTATAGACTCGCGGGCAATAGCTGTCAGCGAGTCGTCATCGATGTTGTCGGGTGTATTCACCCTGTTTTGTCCACCTCCGCATCCAGCCAAAAGCAGAACGGCAGCTGTCAGAGGCAAAAGTTTTTTATACATCTTCGCGCGTAAAAACATCTTTTCTGGCTGCAAAGTTACGAAAAAACGACAACAAAACAAAAAAATGCCAGAAAAAATTTGGCCAATTCATGGAAAAGCATTACCTTTGCACCCGCAATCCGGACGATGGACCCGTAGCTTAGCTGAATAGAGCGTCAGATTCCGGTTCTGAAGGTCAAGGGTTTGAATCCCTTCGGGTTCACCTTTCCGGTCAAAGCTACAGGGTGAGGATAGGAGCATAGCTCAGTTGGTTTAGAGCGCTTCAGTCACATTGAAGAGGTCTTGGGTTCGAGTCCCAATGTTCCTACAACATTATTAAAGAGGGCTATCTGACGATAGTCCTCTTGTCGTATTAGTGCATGTTCACTGTATTCAGTTTTGGAGACAGCTCTTCTTCTTTCGCAGGGTGAGTTTGTACTAGCTTAGGGGGCTTTGCTGTCTTAAAGTGTTATTTATTTTTAATATAGAAGTAGGAACGTGGGCAGATTGCCGAATTTTTAGTAATTTTGCAAATCAAAAATAGAAACAGGAAATGGAAAGCAATCATAAAGAGTCGGGGAGAGTCAACCCGTTTTTTGAGTCATATGGCACGCCACACGACACAGTGCCCTTCAATCGCATCCGGCTGGAGGACTACGAGGAGGCCTTCCTGGAGGGCATACGGCGCGACAATGAACAGATAGAACGGACCATCAATAATCCTGCAAAGCCTACGTTCGACAACACGATCATCGACAAGGAGGATCAGACGGAGGGCTACTACGACTTGCTTGACCGCGTGTCGACGGTCTTTTTCAACCTGTTGTCGGCCGAAACCAACGACGAGATGGACGCTCTGGCTCAGAAGATGCAACCCATCCTGACACAGCATGCCAACGACGTGAGGCTCAACGAGCGGCTGTTTGAGCGAGTGAAGCAAGTTCACCGCCACCACCGTAAGCTGACGTCCGAGGAGAAGAAACTGCTTGACACGAGCTACGATGGATTCGTGCGCAGTGGTGCCTTGCTCGACAAGGAGGGTAAAGAGCGCCTACGCCAGCTGACCGAGGAGGCTTCGATGCTTGCTCTGCAGTTTTCGCAGAACCTGCTGAAGGAGAACAAGGCTTTCACACTCGACCTGACCGATGCAGCCCAACTCGACGGACTGCCCCAGACGGCTATTGATGCCGCTGCGGCTGAAGCCCGCCAACAGGGCAAGCAGGGATGGACTTTCACGCTTGACTATCCTTCGTATTCGCCCTTTATGACCTACAGCACTCAGCGCGAATTGCGCCGTCAGCTCTATATGGCCAAGAACACCGAGTGCACCCATGAGAATGACTGCAACAACCTCGAGATTTGCCGACGGCTCATCAACCTGCGTCGCGAGATAGCTCAGCTGCTGGGCTTCAAGTCCTATGCTGACTATGTGCTGAAAAACCGAATGGCCGGCAATGTACGCAATGTCTATAAGCTACTGAACGACCTTATCGATGCCTACAGGCCTGCGGCCGAGAATGAGCATAGGGAACTGCAGCGGATGACCAAGCAGAAAGTGGAGCCTTGGGACAGTGGCTTCTACAGTCACAAGCTGAAGCTGAAGAAATATAACATTGACGCCGAGATGCTGCGTCCTTACTTTCAGTTAGACAAGGTCATCGGTGGCGTGTTCGGGTTGGCAAACCGGCTCTATGGCATCACTTTCAAGGAGAACAAGGACATCCCGGTGTATCACCCTGACGTGAAAGCTTACGAGGTGTTCGACCACGACGGCTCCTATCTGGCAGTCTTCTATGCCGACTTCCATCCGCGGAAAGGCAAGCAGGGTGGGGCATGGATGACGCAATATCAAGGACAGTTTATTGACCGTAAGGGCGAGAATGTGCGTCCGCATGTCTCAGTGGTCATGAACCTGACGAAGCCGACTGACGACAAACCGGCGTTGCTGACGCTCGGCGAAGTGGAAACATTCCTGCATGAGTTCGGCCACTCGCTTCACGGCATGTTTGCCAACACCCGCTTCGAAAGTCTCTCCGGCACCAACGTTCTTTGGGATTTCGTTGAATTGCCCTCGCAGTTCATGGAGAACTATGCTGTTGAAAAGGAGTTCCTGCGCACCTTTGCCTTCCACTATCAGACGGGCGAACCATTGCCCGACGAGCTCATCGACCGCATCGTCCGCAGTCGCAACTTCATGGCGGCATCAGCATGTCTGCGTCAGGTGTCCTTCGGGTTGCTTGACATGGCCTATTACACGAAGAAAGACGAATTCACCGATGACATCATCCCCTTTGAGAAACGGGCCTGGGCCAAGGCCATCATCGGTTCGCAGCTGCATGACACCTGCATGACCGTGCAATTCTCGCATATCATGGCGGGAGGCTATGCTGCCGGCTATTACAGTTACAAATGGGCCGAAGTGCTCGATGCCGATGCCTTCGCCGTGTTCAAGCGCCGCGGCATCTTTGACCAGCAGACGGCCCAGAGCTTCCGCGTCAACATTCTCTCAAAGGGTGGAACCGAGAATCCAATGACCCTCTATAAGCGTTTCCGTGGGGGCGAACCCACGATTGACGCACTCTTGAAACGAAATGGAATTAAACGAAAAGCAAAGTAAACTGGACGCCCGCTATCTGCGTATGGCGCGTATCTGGGCTGAGAACAGCTACTGCCAGCGCCGCCAGGTCGGAGCCTTGGTGGTGAAGGACAAAATGATCATCAGCGACGGCTACAACGGTACGCCGACGGGCTTTGAGAATGTCTGTGAGGACGAAAACAATGTCTCCAAGCCCTACGTGCTGCATGCCGAAGCTAATGCCATTACAAAGTTGGCCCGCTCCTCTAACAACAGCGACGGCGCCACTATCTACATTACGGCCTCGCCCTGTATAGAATGTGCCAAACTGATTATTCAGGCAGGCATCAAGCGCGTTGTCTATGGCGAAAAGTATCGTCTCGTCGACGGCATAGAACTGCTTGAACGGGCAGGTATTGAAGTTATCTACATGGAAGTATGAGCAATAATAAGAATCGCTTTTCTCCCCTTTGGCTGGCCCTGAGCGCCGTGATCGGCATCTTTGTCGGCACATTCTATGCCAACCATTTCTCGGGCAACCGTCTGAGCATCATCAACTCGGGGAGCAACAAACTCAACAACCTGCTTTACATCATCGACGACCAATATGTCGACACGGTGAACATGGGCGACCTTGTGGAGCATGCCATGCCTACCATCCTTACAGAACTCGACCCTCATTCGGTCTACATCTCAGCCAAGGATGTGCAGACGGCCAACGACGACCTGCGCGGTTCGTTCTCTGGCGTAGGCATAGAATTCGTCATACGCAACGATACCCTGCGTGTGCAGAATGTCATCACCGACGGCCCCGCTGAGCAAGCCGGGGTGCTGGCAGGCGATAAAATTGTCGTGGTCGACGACTCCGCCTTTGCTGGTCCTACGCTGACCAATGAGGAGGCGATGCATCGGTTGAAAGGCCCTAAGGGGACACGCGTGAAATTGGGCATCCTGCGCTATGGAGAGACGGAACTGCGCCAGATCACCGTCAAGCGCGATGAGATTCCGATAAAGAGTGTCACCGCTGCCTACATGCTAGATGATGAGACGGGCTATATCAAGCTGAAGAACTTCGGCGAAAACACCTATTATGAAGTGATTGTCGCTTTGGCAGCCTTGTCGCAAGAAGGATTCCGTCAGCTGGTCATCGACCTGCGCGGCAACACGGGCGGCTATCTTCAGTCGGCTGTCCAGATCGTCAGCGACTTCCTGCCCAAGAACCGACTGATTGTCTACACCCAAGGGCGCCGCTCGCCCCGTCAAGAATTCCGCACAGACAGTAGGGGCAGCTATAGCGACATGCCGCTCGTCGTCCTCATCGACGAAGGCTCTGCCTCAGCCAGCGAGATCCTGGCAGGCGCCATTCAGGACAACGACCGCGGCACCATCATCGGCCGACGATCGTTTGGCAAAGGCCTCGTTCAGCAACCGGTAGAGTTCAGCGACGGTTCCATGATGCGTCTCACCGTCGCCCGCTATTACACGCCGTCGGGTCGATGCATACAGAAGCCCTACAGCAGTGGGCAGGACAAAGAGTACGAGGAAGACCTGCTGATGCGCTACCAGCACGGTGAATTCTTCTCGCAGGACAGCATCAAGCACGAAGGTCCGGAATATCACACGACCAATGGGCGCACCGTCTATGGCGGTGGAGGCATCACGCCTGATATCTTTGTGCCTGAGGACACCACCAACTACACCTCTTATTACAAGGAGGCAGCCATGTCTGGACTCATTGTCCAATTCGCCTATGACTATACCGATGAGCATCGGAGCAAACTGAACCAGTATGGCGACGAACAGACGTTAGTGAAATATCTGAAACGTCAGAACCTCGTTGAACAGTTTGCTCAGTATGCCGACAAGCACGGCCTGAAGCGACGCAACCTCATGATTCAGCGCTCCTATGCGCTCCTTGAGCAATACATCCTCAGCCGCATGGTCTATAACATGCTTGACGAGGAGGCTTGGCTGCAATACCTGAACCAGGACGACCCCGCCATTCGCGAGGCCCTGCGTGTGTTCAAGGCCGGTGAGGCTTTCCCCAAGGCACTGGAGAAAGACAACGTGAAGAAAGAAACGGGAAAAGTGGCCGTTACGGCCGGTCACCCCTTCGTGGGCTATCAGATCTATCAGCAGAAGCGGATGTCGGCAATGACTTGAGCACCGACGTGATTGTTCAGCTTCCATACAAACTCCTGACGGCGCATGTTGAGGTCGGCCCTGAGCGCAGGAATGCGGAGGCGGACGAAAAGCGTCTGATTGCGGATAGACACATCAACGGTATAGCGACTTATCGGCTCCCCGGCTACAACGGGCCAGGCGTCGATGAGACGCTTCTGCATGAGTGGCGTCTCGAGTCCCTGTGAGCGCAGGTTGCGCATCACGAGGTCACTGATGGATTGAACATGACGCTTAAACATGTATTTCGCCGTTGTCTACGTGATAGAGTTGATGGTCAAAATGGCCGCGGCGCAGGATTCTGTCCAGATGGTCGCGGTTGGTGTCGGTGATGAAAATCTGCCCGAACTGGTCGCCTGCTACCAATTGAATGATCTGTTCAACACGATTGGCGTCGAGTTTGTCGAAGATGTCATCTAACAGCAGGAGAGGCTTTCCGCCTTGCGAGTCAGTTCGCTTGAGGAAATCGAACTGAGCGAGTTTCAACGCAATGACAAACGTCTTCAGTTGTCCTTGTGATCCCTCACGCCGCATGGGGTGGCCGTCGAGCAGCATCTCGAGGTCGTCGCGATGCACTCCGTGGAGGGAATAGCCGACGGCACGGTCCTTGTGGCGGTCGCGCTGAATGACCTCGAGCAAAGGACCTCGCTGGCAGTGGGATATATAGCTGAGCGACACCTCTTCGTGACCCTCGGAAATTGTGGCGTAGAACTGCTGGAAAAGAGGCGACAGTTGTTCGATAAACCTCTGCCGTTTCTTATAGATAATCTCGCCTTCGCGAGCCATTTGTTCCTCCCAGAGACTCATCAGGTCGGGGTCAGGCTCGGCGTCCTCCATCTTCAGCAGGGCATTCCGCTGCTGCAGAACCTTGTTGTAGCGGTTGAGAGCATCAATGTAGGAATGGTCGAGTTGCGATATGACGACGTCCATGAGTCGTCGTCGCTCCTCGCTGTTGCCCTCCACAAGATATGTATCGCTCGGCGACACCATTACAATGGGAATCAGGCCTATGTGCTCCGACAGCCGCTTGTATTCTTTTTTGTTGCGCTTGAAGTGCTTCTTCGTTCCACGCTTCATGCCGCAATATATCTGCACATCGTCAGAATAAGAGCCTTCCAGCACAAAGAACTCCTGTCCATGTCTAATGACGAGCGAATCCTGGGACGTGTGAGCCGAGTGGCAGAAAGAAAGGAAATAGACCGCATCCAGGACGTTCGTCTTGCCTGCACCATTATGTCCGATGAAGCAATTGATTTTGGGTGAAAGCTCCAGTGTAGCCTCCGCAATATTCTTATAATTGATGATGGAAAGACGTTCAAGAATCATCCCTATGCCATAATTTTTTGGCAAAGTTACTGCTTTTCGGGCTTAAAAACAAAAAAAAAGGAAAATAAATTTCACTATCTGCGATATTTTCATTAACTTTGCGGCCGCAAATTATAAACCGAATAAAAACAATATTAAAAAATAAATGGCACAGAAAAACAAGAAGCAGGGCGCTCCCGAAGTGGTGGAGACCCTCAGCAAGAACGAGGCCTTCGTCCTCAAGTACAAGAACGCAATCATCGCAGCCGTCGTGGTCGTCATCTTGGCCATCGTCGGCGGTATTTACTGGAAGGAGCATAAAGCTTCTGTTCAGGCTAAGGCCAGCACAGAGATGGCTAAGGCTCAGGAGGCTTTTGCCCAGGCTATGCAGACGAACACGCAGGACGCTTTCCAGCTGGCCCTCAATGGCGACAGTCTGGGTCACACCGGTTTCCTGGCATTGGCCAACGCCTCAGGCAAGGCAGGTAATCTGGCTAACCTTTATGCAGGACTTTGCTATGCCCATCTGGGCCAGATGGAGGATGCCGCCAAGTATCTTGAGAAGTTCGACCAGAAGGGCGACCAGATGGTTTCGCCTGCTGTCCTTGGTGCATTGGGCAACGTCTATGCCAGCCTCGACCATCTTGACAAGGCTGTCAGTACGCTGAAGAAGGCCGCAGAGAAGGCAGATAACAACGCGCTTTCTCCTCAGTTCCTCATTCAGGCTGGTGAGATTCTTGAGAGTCAGGGACAGAAGTCTGAGGCGCTGAAGCTCTATCAGCAGGTGAAGGACAAATATTTCCAGTCGGCTCAGTATCAGCTCATCGACGAGTATATCGAGCGGGTTTCTGAGTAAACTAACGTCACACACACAACCGCAATGGCTACTGCAAACCATAACTTGTCGAGCTACGATTTCTCGAAAGTTCCCGATGCTTCGAACATGATATTCGGCATCGTGGTGTCTGAGTGGAATCAAGAAATCACCGAAGCATTGCTTGACGGCTGTGTGTCGACGCTAGAAAAGCACGGTGCACTGCCCGAGAATATTCACGTGAAAACCGTCCCTGGGTCCTTTGAGCTCATCTATGGTGCTCACCAGATGACCCTCAACGACGGGTATGATGCCGTGATAATTCTGGGCAGCGTCATCCGTGGCGAGACACCGCACTTCGACTACATTTGCCAGGGCGTCACAGCCGGTATAGCACGGCTAAATGCTACGAGCAACATCCCGGTCGTCTACGGACTGCTGACGACTGACAATCTTGAACAGGCCCGCGACCGCTCCGGCGGCCGATTGGGAAACAAGGGTGACGAGTGCGCCGTAGTTGCAATTAAAATGGCAAAATTCTGACATAGCATGAAACTGGTCAGTTGGAATGTTAACGGTCTTCGCGCTTGCGAAGCAAAGGGATTCAGCGACATCTTCAAGGAGATGGACGCTGATTTCTTTTGTCTTCAGGAGACCAAGATGCAGGAGGGGCAGCTCGATTTGGTCTTCCCGGGTTATGAATCTTATTGGAACTCTGCCGACAAAAAAGGCTACAGCGGCACGGCTATCTTTACGAAGCATAAGCCGCTGAAGGTCACCAAGGGCATCGGCATCGACGAGCACGACCATGAAGGGCGTGTCATTACGCTTGAGATGAATGATTTCTTCCTCGTCACCTGCTACACCCCCAATTCTCAGGATGAACTGCGCCGGCTGGACTACCGCATGCGCTGGGAACAAGACTTCCAGGCTTATCTGAAGCAGCTCGACGAGCGGAAGCCTGTCATTCTCTGCGGTGACCTGAACGTGGCTCATCAGGAAATCGACATCAAGAATCCGAAAACGAATCGTCGTAATGCCGGGTTCACGGACGAGGAGCGCCAGAAGTTCTCCGACCTGCTGGCCCAAGGATTCACCGACTCGTTCCGATGGAAGTATCCTGATCAGGTGACGTATTCCTGGTGGTCTTATCGCTTTCAGGCGCGTCAAAAGAATGCAGGCTGGCGCATCGACTATTTTGTCGTGAGCAATCGTCTTCAGGAACGTATAGCTGACGCCAAAATCCACACCGACGTTTTGGGCTCCGACCATTGTCCTGTCGAACTTGATTTGTTGGAGTAGCCCAGAGGGCTCCCCGACACCTACTATACCATCAGCGGCCAGCGTCTGTCCCAGCGTCCCACGCAGCCTGGCATCTATATTGTCAACGGCAGGAAAATGATTCTGCGATAAAAGAAGTGCCCCTTCTTTGATGTCAAAGTGCCCCCGTGCATGGAACACGACACCCGTTCGTTCCATTCGCAGGGGCACTTTGTTTTTTGCAGAGTCATATTTGGACTCGCTTCTTCATGAGGAAATTCTGCTTACGCTCGGAGCAGTTCGTCGACGGCGGCTTGTTCGCCCACGAACCAGATGATGTCGCCCTCCTCGAAACGGTGGGTGGGCAGAATGGGGGAGAGGTTCTCCTTGCCCTCCTCAAGGCCAACGACCATGCATGCGTAGCGACTGCGGATGCCGCTCTCCTGAAGAGTTTTACCGAGGAAGGGACTACGCTGGGTGATGATCATCTGCCGCAGCTTCATCTCGCGTTTCTCAATGTAGGGGTCCTCGCCGACGATGTCATGTTCGAGGGCCTGCCGCAAGTTGGAGAGCTGCTCGTCGCTACCGATGACCTGAATGCGGTCGAGGGGATAGAGACGAGCTTCGCCGTCTGGAATATTTTGGCGGTTGCTGCCACGCAGGATGCTGCTTACGTGGACGCCATAGCGATGCCCAAGGTCGAGTTCGCGCAGTGAATGGCCCACCCAATTGGAGTTCTGTGGGATGTCGAAGTCGGCAATGTGGATGTCTCGGTCGAGCAGTCGACCTTCGTATAGCGGTCGGCGGGTGCCATGCACCTGTGCCTGTATGTCGCGAGAACGGAGGTTGTTGATGAACAGACGCTCGAGCAGAATGCTGCGACGCTTGATGCTGCGCGAGAAGATGATGACCACCATAGCCAGCAGACCGAGCGTGAGCATCAAGGCTGGAGCGAAGTTGGTAAGCCGCTGACAGATGTAGAAGACGAAGGCAACAGCCACGACGAGGCGCACGAGAATGGTGAAGATAAGTGCAGGACGATTGCGGTTGCTCTCGCGCCAGAGAGTCCGGAACTCGTCGCTGTGGTTCTTTTTCATAACCATTGCCCGCAGGAAAGGCGCAATGAGTATGACGGCCACAAGCCCGGTGAGGGCATTGACATACCAGTGTTCTCCCAACAGATGGTGGAGCATAGGGGCAAGGAGCATGAAGACGATGGCTACGACGGCCATAGACAAGATGCTGTAGACCAGCGTGTTGAGGACCATCTGAGCGAGTAGTCGCTTCCAGAGACTCTGCTCTGTCGTGTTGGGATGACTGGTTGAGAAGTGGTTCATGGCTCGGATGAGCCGCGAAGGCAGGTGTGGCTCGAGGGCATTATAAACCGGCGT
>FLNY01004013.1_pt1 | contig 40504 bp, 31 predicted proteins | sample 1140381 | NCBI WGS metagenome assembly FLNY01 (sample SAMEA3878172, study PRJEB12797) | bioreactor metagenome | biome: Moose rumen | place: Sweden | collected 2011-10 | reverse complement strand
TGAGGAAGACACGCAATTGAGATGCATCACACATTGCACAGGTTCCGGTATAGGGTCTCTCCCACTCCTCTTCCACTCATGTTCCGCCTTCGCTCCGCTGAAGATGTGAAATGTGAAAGGTGAAATGTGAAAGGACTCAATAACCAATAACCTTAACGAAAACGAAAACGAAAACTCTTTAACCGTTAACCTTTAACCGTTAAACGTTACAAGTCATTAACCAAATTTGTTAAACCTTTAAATTTTTAAAACTATGGCAATTATTGTAAAAGGCGACCTTATGGGCGCAAATGGTAAGGTAGGCAATAAGATCTACTACACATCAAATGGCAAGACTATCGTTCGAGAAATCTCTGCCTCTATTTACAACAGTAAGACTGTTCAGCAACTGCTGCAGCGAGTAATCATGAAGACTGTGGTACGCAACTATTCAGCAATGAAGGATATCGCAAACCACTCGTTCGAAGGTGTCAAGGTGGGTGCCGACAGCATGGCACGATTCAACTCCCTCAACGCGGCTTACTTCCGCGACCGTGCAGCACAAATCGTGAATGAGGGTATGTCGCTCGCTGCCTTCGTACAGTTCTCAAAACTGGGTTCGAAGAAGTTCACTCCAGCAGCTGTTTATCTCTCTGAGGGTACGCTGACTCAGATTCATCCGGGTATCACTCCGTTCACTACCGCAGGCAGCGCTATCGCAACGCTCGACGTTCCTGTAAACACTTATGCTTCGCTGGCTAACCAGTATAACCTGAAGCGCGGTGACCAGGTGACTTTCTGCACAGTGGAGAAGGATGCATACGGCGAGTATCTGTTCAAGTACGAACGTCTGATTCTCGACCCTCGCACCGAAGACGGTGACGCTGCTCCTATGTCTTCTCCTCTTATCGTGGACAATGCTTTCGGCACTCCAAGCCGTCGCAATCAGGGTGAGTTCTACTACCTGGCGTACGACGAGACTGCTAAGCAGCTCCGCTGGAAGGCTATCAACGGTGATGTGTGTGCAGTGGCTGTAATCGCAAGCCGTAAGTCCGGCAGCACTCAGTTCCGCTCTACTTCTAAGTTCGTACTGAGCGAAGAGGTTCTCGGCACAGACAAGTGTTCTCTGCTCGAAGCAATCGGTGCAGCACAGGCTGGTGCTACTGAGGTGTACCTCGATGAGGACAATGCTCTCTACCTGAACAACGAAGGTGAGGGTGGCTCTCAGGGCAGCGCAAGCCAGAGCGAAAGCGACACTCCAGTGGACAAGACTATGCGCATCGACCCAGCTGTGCAGTTCAACGGCGTAAGTCAGGACGTAAGCGGTGGTAACGTGTCGATAACTGCCGCACAAGGCGACACTGTCAGGGTGGAAATCACCGGTCAGAACATCGACGCTGCCAAAGGTGAAGCAATCGGAGACCCACACATCCAGGGTCAGCCTGACATGCAGGTTCAGCGCACCTACGCTGAGGACGGCACTAAGTTGACATTCGTATTGTCTAACTTCACTATCCCGGCAACTGTCCGCTTCGACTACGACACTGAGCACTGGTTCAACCTTGCAGTTGCACTGCCTAGCAGTGATGATGGCACTGATGAGTCTTAAACGAAAACGAACCCGCGCAGAGCACGACATTGAAGATGAGCCGAGAATGCTTCTGTGAAGAGGCTCAATCTGCAAGGAGTGTGCAAACGGCTCGGCGGAGCCAAAACGAAAGACAGGTGAGCCCTTCGGGACTCACCTTTTTTTAAAATGTCCTTTTTGTCCTTTGTCCTTTTGGGGGCATATAAAAAAACGGGGGTGCTTGGCACTCCCGCTTGAATAGTTCTAAAACTATTCGTCATTAGATAATTTTAAATATGATTATTTTAAATCAGATATGTAATTAAACCTATCAACAGTTGTTTTCTGATGCAAAGTTGCAATCTTTTCAGCAATTTAGGAATTTTTCTTTCAGAGAAAATGTGTCAAAATAACAATTTATTTGCGTCAATACGTAAAAAGTGGGAATTCAACGATAACGAAAAACTTCTAAGGTCACACGGAAAGCACGGAACCCGCGCAGAGCACGACATTAAAGATGAGCCGAAGTAGCCCCAGCGGGGAGGCTTAATCTTTAAGGAGTGTGCAAACGGCTCGGCGGAGCCAAATCACGGAAAGATAAATTGACAAAAACCTAAATAACCCCTTTCTGAGATAGAAGACTCTGACGAGTTCTTAACGCTATCAGCAACAATCCTGCTTGTGTGCAAGCACCCAGACAGTCTTATTTCTGACATCGTTACCCTTTCCGGGATTTCTATCTCATCAAGGAAAAACCCCGCTTCGCGGAAAAACAGTTACTCCGTACGAAAACGAAAACCAAAACGAAAACTCTTTAACCGTTAACCGTTATTGACGCTGGCTAAGGTTTTTCGGTTTCCGCAAAACAGGATGCGCCTCAGCATAGCTCAAAAACGATTTTGACTCTGCATTCGGCTTTCACTGTTTTTCTTGTCGCAGACAAGGGTTTTTCTTTTTGAAAGTTGTGACATCCGCAGGATGTGTTCTGATGTTGGCAGGAAGATGATGGAAGCTTGCTTACAATCAGATTCAAGGCGACAGCAGAACAATGCACGTAGTGCTATACTTTCAAAAAGAGTTTTTCCGGTTTTTGTCTAAAGAAAAAATAATTTGGTTTACTGTTTACCGTTTACAGTCGAAAAAGCGAAAAACCAATCAAAATAGAAATTTTTTTGTATATTTGCAGCGATATATATATATTTAATATGGCACAGAAGAGGTTTCACAGACATTATAAGGTTGGAGGTCCCAATCTGTATTGGATTATTTTTGCGTATCTGGTATTGGGATGGTTTTTCCCTGTTGTGGGATGGGCTGCGGTAATCTGTATGATCGGTCCTGTATTGACATCGGTATGGAGGGGCAGATGGTGGTGCGGACATGTGTGTCCGCGAGGGAATATGTATGCGGATTGTCTGAAATGCGAGAAGTGCGTAAAGGCATGTCCGACAAAAGTGATGAAAATGGGACTATGAGAATGATGTTTTTTCTGTTGTTTTTGCTTCTGACGTTTGGAAGTCTGTTTTATGTGTTGTGGCATACGTGGCAGGTGTTGCCGCTGCAGTCGGTGTGGCGATGGACTGCCGTAGGGGTGATGGGAGGATGTTTTCTGTGTATGTTCCTTATCTTCGGAGGGATGCTGGACAGGTTGCCGCTGTGGTTGTCGTCAACGATGTATCAGATTGGCACGTCGAGTCTGATTGCCCTACTCTATCTGTTTTTGGTTTTCTTCTGCATAGATGTGCTGTGCGTGGTGAAGGTGTTGCCGTTTGATCTGTTCCGCAGCAACGGAATGAGTGCCGGGTTCATAGCCGGAGGAATCGCGTTGTTGCTGGTATTGGGAAACATGCACCATAACAATAAGGTAAGGGTGCCACTGACTCTGCAGACAGAAAAGGCGCTAAAGAAGGATTACCGGATCGTGATGCTGAGCGACCTGCATCTGGGGTATCACCATCACAGGGGTGAACTGGCTCGATGGGTGGATATGATAAATGATGAGAAGCCGGACGTGATTCTGATTGCAGGGGATATTATAGATATAAGTGTGCGTCCGTTATTGGAGGAGAATATGGCTGAGGAACTGCGCAGGTTGAAGGCTCCGGTGTATGCCTGTCTGGGAAATCATGAGTATTTCAGCAGGGAGGAAAAGGCAAAGGAGTTTTACAAGGATGCGGGCATCAATCTGCTTGTGGATAGTTGTGCAACGATTGACGGCGAGATATGTGTGATAGGAAGGGACGACAGGACAAACCGCAGGAGGAAGAGTCTGAAGACTTTGGTGGAGAATGCTCCGAAGGGTATGTACACGATTGTGATGGATCACCAGCCATACCATTTGGAGGAGGCTGAAATGCTGGGTGTGGATTTCCAGTTGAGCGGACATACGCATAGAGGACAGGTATGGCCTATCTCATGGATTACGGACAGGGTGTATGAGTGTTCGTGGGGTGAGTGGCAACGCAAGGGCACAAGATACTACATCAGCAGTGGACTGGGTATCTGGGGCGGCAAGTTCCGCATAGGTACTCAGTCGGAATATGTGGTTGCTGAGGTGAGAAAACGATAACGGGGACGACGGCAGAGCCTTCGCTTGCGGAAAAACGAAAACGGAAGAAGGCTGAAGGATGAGGGAAGAAGGCTGAAGGATGAGGGATGAAGGCTGAACTCAATAACCAATAACCAATATTTTTTAACTATATCGGTTAGGCTGTTGTTTTATATAACGTAAACATGACTTCATCTTTTAGATGTTGCCGGGGTGAGCTTTACATCTTTCAGTTTAAGAAGGGTTGACGTCTCGTCGGCTGCAGAATAAACGTTAGTGCCGTCGGTAAGGTCTTTGCCTTCCAACACTCTGACTGTTCCGAAGTAGGTGCGGAAACCTTTTGTGTCGATGAAGTCGTCGGACTTGGTGTATCCAAGCATGATGTCGCCCTGGTAGGAACCGAGTCCGGCTACCTTAGACTTAGTTGTGACCTGACCTCCATTGATGGTTAAGTTCTTATCGCCTCGTATGGCGCTGCAATTGGTACTTGATGATTCAGCGTTGATTATTCCGTTGTTGATAAGCAATGTGTCGGCTGCAAGGATTGACTGCCAGTCGGACGACTGAATATTGAGGTTTCCTCCGTTCAGAGTGAAACTCCTACACCAGATGCCTCGGTCGAGAGAGTTGATGTTGATTGTACCCGTCTGCTTCTCTTGACCATAAACGGTGATTTTGTAGTGGTTCCAATTATCATCGTATGCCTTGATGCCATCGCCATGAGGAGCGTTGACAGTAAGTGTGCATCCATCTTCGATGATAAGTGTGACATCACCGAGGATGGTTATCGTGCCGTTGCAAGTGATGTTTTCACTCACTACATAAGTATCGCCTTGGAGAATTATTGAGTCGCCTCCGACAAAAGCTCTTGTACATGCTGTCAACGGATTACCCTGCTCATCAACATACTCTGCTTTGTCGCGCATAAGGCTAGTTAACACAAATACTGTTAACAGCAATATACCCAATACACAAATAGTTGTAATATATCGTTTGTTTATTTTCACTATCTCAAAATCTAATCCTATTGATATTCAAATAAATAAGGGCTCGATATAGATTTTTTACCTTAAAACCTGCTGCAAAAGTACAAACATATTTTTGTTTTGCAAAGCATTTTCAGCAAAAATTGTGTTCGCAAACACATGTATTTTTTGAGAAGTTTTTCGGAGGTCGTTGCAGGTCGCGCTACATAAGGATTTGAAAGAAAAAACGAATTTTATTTTGTATTATTCTCGCTTAACCGTATCTTCGCAAAAGAAATTTAATACTATAGAAATGAAAAATAAGATTATCATGATTTGCCTGTGTCTGTTGGCACTGACTGGCGCGCGGGCAGAAGGCAAATATTCAGGTCAGGGAAAGAAAGAGTCGAGTCACTCAGGACTGTTTGGAGAACGTAATATTCCTATTTATTTTGGTTTCAGAATAGGTCCTGCTTTTGCATTTGTAAATAGCGACGACCCGATGCTCAATGGTGGCAGCATGAAGACGGGACTGAGTTTTGGCGGTGTAGTAGGTCTGCAGTTGACCGATGCTGCTCCGGTATTTGCAGAGAGCGGTCTGACGTTTGTGCAGAAAGGAGGCAGAGGTTATGTGACGATGACTGACGGTTCGCGGGCTAAGTTCACGTTCAACCTGGGTTATCTGCAGTTGCCTATTGTGATAAAGTACAGTGTGGAGATGGATGAGCACATGAGTTTCCAACCCTTCCTGGGCGGTTACTTAGCATTGGGACTGGGTGGCAAGATAAGGAATTTCAAGGACAAAAATGCCTATGGTTCGTTCGACAACGTAGATCATAGTTTTCGCAGGTTTGATGCCGGACTGCGTTTCGGTTGCGGATTCAGTTTCGACCTGGCTTACGTAGAACTGGGTTACGACTTCGGACTGGCGAATATAGGCAGGGACGACTTCGACGTGACACACAACGGGTGTCTGTTCCTGAATTTGGGTGTAAACTTTTAAAACTGATTTTCTGAAACTATATATACATTACTCAACTTTCGCAAGTTGAGCAGAAGGGAAGTTAAAGGGAAGTTAAAGGGACAATAGTAGAGGATGCTTGCCCAATTTGATGCAGTATCGTCCCCATAACTCCTCAGTAGCTCCTTCATAACTACACAATAACTCCCCAAAGTTAAGCTTGCGAAACTTAAATACATTATATATAATATGTACGAGAAAGAAAGAGGACTATACATAGCACATAGCGATGGAGGAGCTCTGTCGGTATGCGGTAAGATGGCAAATAGGCACGGACTCATCGCCGGAGCCACTGGTACAGGAAAAACCGTAACCCTGCAGGTGATGGCAGAGACATTCTGTCAAGCCGGAGTACCTTGTTTCATGGCAGACATGAAGGGTGACCTGAGCGGTATCTCGCAAGCAGGAAAGATGAGTGGTTTCATTGAGAAGAGAATGCCGGAGTTCGGAGTGGAGAATCCTGAGTTTCAACCCTGCCCAGTTCGTTTCTACGACGTGTATGGCGAACAGGGGCATCCGATGAGGGCAACCATCTCGCAGATGGGACCACAGTTGCTGAGTCGTTTGCTCGACCTGAACGAAACACAGGACGGAGTGCTGAATATCGTGTTCCGCATTGCTGACGAACGAGGGCTGTTGCTCATAGATTTAAAAGACCTGCGAGCAATGCTCGACTATGTATCTAACCACGCAAAGGAATACACAACGACATACGGAAATGTAAGTGCAGCATCGGTAGGAGCCATACAAAGGGCTTTGCTGCAGTTGGAAAACCAAGGAGCGGATAAGTTTTTCGGAGAACCCTCGTTTGATATTTACGACCTGATACAGACTGAAGGCGGAAAGGGAGTGATGAGTGTGCTGGCTGCCGACAAACTGATGATGCAACCGAAACTGTATTCGACATTCCTGTTGTGGTTGCTTTCTGAACTCTACTCTACCCTACCCGAAGTGGGCGACCTGCCTCTGCCTAAGCTGGTATTCTTCTTCGACGAGGCACATATGTTGTTCGACGGCACATCAAAGGCTTTGCTCGACAAGATAGAACAGGTGATAAGACTGATTCGTTCGAAGGGTGTAGGTATTTACTTCATCACTCAGAGTCCTACGGATATTCCTGAAAACATACTCGGACAACTGGGCAATCGCGTGCAACATGCTTTGAGAGCTTACACACCGAAAGACCAAAAGGCCGTGAAGACTGCTGCCGATACGTTCCGTGCTAATCCAAGTTTCAAGACCGACGAGGCAATTATGAATCTGGAGACTGGTGAGGCACTGGTTAGTTTCCTCGACGAGAAAGGAGCTCCGCAGATGGTGGAACGAGCAAAGATTCTGTTCCCACTCTCACAGATTGGTGCGATTACTGAAGGTCAGAGACTGGATGCCATAAAACAGAGTCGCATCTACGGAAAGTACGATAATGCGATAGACCGCGAGAGTGCTTTTGAAGTACTGCTTGAAGAGAGCGAAAAGGCAAAAGCAGAACAGGCAGAGATGGAAAGCGAGGCAGAGGAAGAGAAGCAGAAAGAGAGCAAGAGCAAGAAGAGCGGATTCATGGGTAAGGTACTGAAAGCTGTGTTTACAGCTACCACATCAACCCTGGCTGCTATCCTCGGTACTTATATAAGCGATAAGGTAACTGGAAAGAAGACTAAGTCGCGCACTTCGAAAACCGGTCGCGTAGTGAAGAATGCCACAAGTGCCGCAACAAGAACTATCACTAAGGAACTGACAAGAGATATCTTGGGAAACTTGGTGAAGTAAGAATGATTATTGGTTATTGGTTATTGGTTATAGGTTATTGACCTGAGAACCTGAAAATAAAATACGAGAGCTAATTGCTCTCGTATTTTGTTGTATCCTGTATGCCGGCTGCTTGGAGTGCTTCGCGTCGTTCGATGCAAGTGGCACATTTTCCACAATGCACCGCCCCACCCTTGTAGCAGGACCAGGTCTTGCTGTAGTCAATTCCGAGGGCTTTCCCGTGACGAGCTATCTCCGCCTTTGTAATGTTTGTATATGGAGCCCATACGGTAATGTTCGTATCAGTTCCGTTAGACATAGCATTAGACATAGCATCGATAAACGAAGGACGACAATCGGGATAGATATTATGGTCGCCTCCGTGATTAGCTATCATAACACGACGGAGTCCGTTGCTCTCTGCTATTCCACAAGCAATAGCAAGCATGATGCCGTTGCGGAAAGGAACAACAGTGCTTGACATATTGTCGGCTGAGTAATGTCCTTCGGGAATGGCATCGGCACCCTCGAGAAGTGAGGAACGGAAATACTTTGGCATGAACCCAAGGGGAATGGTGATATGGCGAATACCCAGTTGTTCACAGTGGTACTGAGCAAAAGGAATTTCCTGTTCGTTGTGGTTTGAACCATAATCGAAGGAAATGGCGAGGGCTATGTCCGCAGCATATTCGTAGAGCATAGTTACGGAATCCATACCGCCAGAAAGGATTATTGCAGAATCTTTCATAATAAAAAAAGGTGAGCCAGAGAAGTTGCCGGAAGGACAACTAATCGTGGCTCACTATTATTTAATAATGTATTACTTCAGAAGATCGTCGAGAGCGCTTGCTACTTCGCCACCATTTTCAGCAGGAGCATCCTGTGCTGCATGATTATGCTTTCCACCTTCGCGACGTGGTCCGCGTTCACGCTGTGGGCGTTCGCGACGTTCGCGTTGTGGACGTTCTGTGTAGCCTTCTGGCTTTTCAATCAGCACACGGTGGCTGAGTTTGAACTTACCAGTCTTCTGGTCGATATCGATGAGTTTAACTTCGATTTCGTCACCCTCGTTGATACCAGCCTCTTCAACAGTCTCAAGACGTTTCCAGTCGATTTCGCTGATGTGGAGAAGACCTTCCTTGCCTGGGAGGAACTCAACAAAGCAACCGTAAGGCATGATGCTGCGCACCTTAGCCTTGTATACCTCGCCTACTTCAGGAACAGCAACGATAGCCTTAATCTTTGCAAGAGCAGCATCGATAGCATCGCGTCCAGGAGCAGAAATCTGCACCTTACCTACTCCATCTTCTTCGTCGATAGTTACAACTGTCTGAGTGTCTTCCTGAATCTGCTGGATAATCTTACCACCAGGACCGATTACAGCACCGATGAATTCCTTAGGAATGATAATCTGTTCGATGCGTGGTACGTGTGGCTTGAGTTCAGCACGTGGTTCAGAGATAGTCTTCATCATCTCACCCATGATATGTTCACGACCAGCCTTTGCCTGCATAAGAGCCTTTTCGAGGATTTCATAAGAAAGACCGTCGCACTTGATATCCATCTGAGTAGCTGTAAGACCGTTCTTTGTACCAGTAGTCTTGAAGTCCATATCTCCGAGGTGGTCTTCATCACCAAGGATATCGCTGAGGATAGCGTACTTCTCTTCACCTGGGTTCTTGATGAGTCCCATTGCGATACCTGCAACCGGGTTCTTGATTGGCACACCGGCATCCATCAGTGCGAGGGTTCCGGCACAAGTAGTAGCCATAGAAGAAGAACCGTTTGACTCGAGGATATCGCTTACTACACGAATTGTGTAAGGATAATCCTCTGGAATCTGTCCCTTGATACCACGCCAAGCGAGGTGTCCGTGACCGATTTCGCGACGACCTACACCACGCTGAGCCTTTGCCTCACCAGTTGAGAATGGTGGGAAGTTATAGTGCAGGAGGAACTTCATATAGTAACGCTCGAGAGCACCGTCAACGAGTTTCTCGTCGAGTTTTGTTCCAAGGGTTGCAGTTGCAAGAGCCTGAGTTTCACCACGAGTGAAGATTGCAGATCCGTGAGGTCCTGGCAGTGGTTCTACTTCGCACCAGATAGGACGGATGTCGGTAGTCTTACGACCATCAAGACGGATACCTTCATCGAGGATGCAACGACGCATAGCATCGCGTTCTACATCATGGTAGTAACGGTCAACAAGTGCGTACTTCTCTTCAAGTTCTTCCTCAGTGAGGTCGCTGTGTGCAGCAGCATAAGCTTCCTTGTAGTCTTCGCGAATCTTCTCGAAAGCCTCTGCACGAGCATGTTTTTCGAGAGCCTGCTTAGTTACATCGTAAGCTGGCTGATAGCACTTAGCAGTGAGGTCAGCCTTCAGTTCGTCATCGTTTACTTCGTGGCAGTACTCACGTTTTACGTCAGTACCGAGTTCTTTCATCAGTTCTTTCTGCAACTGACACTGAGGCTTGATAGCAGCATGAGCAGCCTTAAGAGCTTCGAGCAGGTCCTGTTCGCTTACTTCCTTCATCTCACCTTCAACCATCATGATATTTTCCTCGGTAGCACCTACCATAAGATCCATATCAGCCTGTTTGAGTTGTTCGTAAGTAGGGTTAATAACGAACTTTCCGTCGATACGAGCTACACGCACTTCTGAGATTGGTCCCTCGAAAGGAATATCAGAACAAGCGAGAGCTGCACTAGCTGCAAATCCAGCTAAAGCATCGGGCATATCTATTCCGTCAGCTGAGAAGAGCATGACGTTGACATAAACCTCTGCATGATAATTGGATGGGAACAGAGGGCGGAGTGCACGGTCAACAAGACGGCAAGTAAGGATTTCCTCGTCACTTGCTTTGCCTTCGCGCTTTGTAAAACCTCCAGGGAAACGGCCGTTAGCCGCATACTTCTCACGATACTCTACCTGGAGTGGCATAAAATCTGTTCCTGGTACGGCATCTTTGGCTGCACAAACAGTGGCGAGGAGCATAGTATTGCCCATACGGAGCATTACTGCACCATCCGCTTGCTTTGCGAGCTTTCCTGTCTCAATGCTGATTTCACGTCCATCAGGCAGTGAGACTTTCTTTGTAATTACGTTCATCTTAAAAATTTATTGGTATAAAACATCTAAACTCGTGCGAAAAGCACGAAAAATCGTGCAAAGTTACCTAAATTCCACTAATTTATCGTAATTTTGCATCAAAATAAATACACATTATGTATAAAATAACATTTTTTATAGTAATTGCAACCATTATAAGTGCTTGTAGTGCAAATAAAACACACAATGTAAGTGGAAAAATAGAAAATGCGGCAGACTCAATGCTGTATGTCGAAGCATCAACTCTTGAAGGTATCAAAACAGTAGATTCCGTACGACTTAAGTCTGACGGAGATTATGCTTTTTCGGTAGAAGCACCAACGGAGAGTCCGGAGTTTTACAATCTGCGAATTGGCAACGAACGCATACCATTCTCCATCGATAGCACAGAACAGATTACCATCACGGCTTCCTTACCCGATTTCAGTAAGAATTACATGGTAGAAGGAAACGAGAGTTCGAAGAAGATCAAAGAAATGTATGGGATGCAAATAAAGCTACAAAAACAAATTATCGATTTGGAACAAAACAAGGATATGTTCCCCGGTGATATTGTGGATAGCATCAACTCTCTGATTGCTGCATACAAAAAAATAGTGAAGGAGAAATACATATATCCCAACCCAGCAAATGCATCAGCATATTATGCTGTTTGTCAGTCGCTCACCGACCTTCAGGGCACATGGTTCCTGTTCAATCCTCTGACAGATCGCGATGATGTAAAAGCATATGCAGCCGTAGCTACTGCATGGGATTGCTACTATCCAGATGCAGACCGTACAATTCAGATTTGCAATGCTGCAATCAAAGGACTTGACAATACTGCTACAAAGAAAGCAGAACCAATAAAGAGCATAGGTGGAAAGACTATTGAGGAAACTGGCATCATAGACGTGGAACTGCCTGACATCAAGAATAGAATTCAGAAACTCACTTCACTGAAGGGAAAAGTAGTACTGCTCGACTTCACTGTATTTGGAACACCTGACTCGCCAGAGAGAACTCGTATGTTGCGTACACTTTACGACAAGTTTTCAAGTCGCGGATTTGAAATCTACCAAGTGGGCCTTGATGACGACATTCATTTCTGGAAATCCTCTGTAGAATATCTGCCCTGGATATCTGTACACGAAACAAACGGTATGGCTACAAATGCTTATGCCGTAAGTTCTGTACCAACATTCTTCCTCATAAACCGCGAAAATGAAATTGTCCTCCGTTCCGACTTTATGAAAGGGTCGTTGGAGGACAATATAGAGAAGTTGCTGTAAGGTTATTGGTTATAGGTTATTGGTTATTGACCTTAGTAAACTGTAAACCATAAAACCGTAAACCATATTAAACATATTCTGTTCCGAGGTCGAGTTGTGCAGTATTCACAAAACTACGAATGACGCTTTGGTCATCGCGTTTGCATACAAGGATGACATTGCCTTCTTCAGCAACGACATAGTCAGAAAGGCCTTGGAGTACAGCAACGTGGCCGTCGGGCAGACGAACCAGACAGTTGTCGCAACCATAAAGCACTGCTTTTGAGTTGTTCACCAAAGCATTTCCCTTATCGTCGGTATCCATGTAATTATACACATTCTCCCAAGTACCAAGGTCGGCCCATCCGAAATGACATAACATCACATCGACATTTTCCACCTTCTCGAGCACAGTCTGTTCCAAAGCCATATTAGGCAGTTTTGCATACAATTCAGAAACTACATCTTTGATATTTATGCCTGTAGAATAATGTACTCTGAGTTCTTCGATGATGTCATTATAGAACCCAGACACTTCCTTAATAGCTTTGAGAAAAGCTTTTGCAGACCAAATATAGATACCGGTATTCCATAGGAATTCACCACTCTCATAGAATATTTTAGCAAATTCCTCCTGTGGTTTTTCGGTAAAGGTCTGCACTGTGAAAATATTCTGAGACATCTTCGACGACATCTGAATATATCCGTAAGTGGTATCTGGTCTGGTAGGTTTCACACCAAGAGTAAGCAAACGCTGATGACGATGAGCATAATCAAGTCCCAAGAGAACTTCGTCAGAGAACACACCGTTTTGCATATCTGTGATATTTTGGTCGCTTGGACTTATTACCAACACACCATTAGGATTTCGTCTTGAGACCTCTGCAGAAGCCCATGTAACAGGTGGTACAGTATTACGTCGAATCGGTTCAAGCAATAGGTTTTCTTCAGGCAATTCCGGCAATTGTTGACGAACCATATCAGCATATTCCTTATTGGTTGTAACAAGGATATTATTCACATCAATAAATTTACGGTAACGCTTATATGTTGTTTGCAACAATGTCTCACCTGTACCGAGCAAATCAATAAACTGTTTCGGTTTGCTTTGGCGACTGACTGGCCAAATTCGAGATCCAACTCCACCTGCAAGGATTACACAATAAAAATTCTTATCCATAGTATTAGCTTGAAAACGTTGCTAATTTATACATAAAAACGGTTGCATGCAAGTAATTATTACATTTTTCACATGTTCTAACTTATATTTTCACACTTTTCTCGTAACTTCGCGCATATTTTTAAACTCATGGTTTCGATAAACAATTTAAAAGTAGAATTTGGAGCTGAACCATTGTTTACTGATGTAAGCTTTGTAATCAACCCAAAAGATCGCATAGCACTGGTAGGAAAGAATGGTGCCGGAAAGTCCACAATGCTTAAAATTATAGCAGGACTTCAACAACCAACCAGTGGCGAAGTAGCACGTCAGAAAGATATCACCATCGGTTATCTGCCACAGGTGATGGTTTTGAGTGACGAACGAACAGTATTGGAAGAGGCAGAAACAGCCTTCGCGCATATCACAAAGTTGAAAGAACACCTTGACGACTTGAATCGCCAGCTTAGTGAACGGACTGATTACGAGAGCGAAGAATACATGCAACTCGTAGAACAGTTCAGTCATGAAAACGATCGTTACACTATGATTGGTGGTGAGAATTACCAAGCAGAAATGGAACGAACACTTATCGGACTGGGATTTCAGCATAGTGACTTCAACCGTCCGACGAAGGAGTTTTCGGGTGGTTGGAGAATGCGTATCGAACTTGCAAAACTGCTTATGCTGAAACCCGACCTACTGCTTCTCGACGAACCTACCAACCACCTCGACATCGGTTCTATTCAGTGGTTGGAACAGTTCCTACAGAATCGTGCCAATGCTGTAGTACTTGTAAGTCACGACCGTGCATTTATAAATAATGTAACAAACAGAACAATCGAAATCAGTTGTCATCGCATCAACGACTACAAGGTTAAGTACGACGAATACGTAAAACTAAGAGCTGAACGACGCGAAGCACAAATCCGAGCATACGAGAATCAGCAGAAAGAGATTGCAGACATAAAAGCTTTTATCGAAACCTTTAGATACAAACCGACAAAGTCCAACCAGGTGCAATCGCGCATCAAACAACTTGAGAAGATTGTGCCTATTGAGATTGACGAGATAGACACATCTCAGTTGCATCTGAAGTTTCCACCCTGTCTGCGTTCTGGCGACTACCCTGTTATCTGTAAGGATGTAGCAAAGAGTTATAAACGACAGATATTCCACGACGTGAACCTCACTATTAAACGAGGAGAGAAGGTCGCCTTCGTAGGAAATAACGGTGAAGGAAAATCAACTCTCGTAAAATGTATCATGGGTGAGATTCCGTTCGAGGGAGAACTGAAGGTGGGACATAATGTGCAAATTGGTTATTTTGCACAGAATCAGGCTCAGTTGCTTGACGGAAACCAAACAGTATTCGAAACTATAGACAGAGTGGCACGAGGAGATATCCGTCTGAAAATTCGTGATATACTTGGTGCATTTATGTTTGGCGGTGAAGCCAGCGACAAATATGTAAAGGTGTTGAGTGGTGGCGAACGCAGTCGATTGGCGATGATTCGCCTCTTGCTCGAACCAGTAAACTTACTTATTCTCGACGAACCTACCAACCACCTCGACATGCAGTCGAAGGATGTATTGAAGCAGGCCATAAGAGATTTCGACGGAACTGCTATCATTGTATCTCACGACCGTGACTTTCTAGACGGATTGGTTGAGAAAGTATATGAATTTGGAGGTGGAGCAGTTCGTGAACACATTGGTGGCATCTATGACTTCCTGCAGAAAAAACAGATAGAGAGTCTGAGTGAACTGGGGCAGACAATGAGTAGCAGCGGCAGTCCTACAGCCAGTGGCAAACAAGACACCACTAAGAAAACTACAGAAACTCCAAAAACAGAAAAATCAGTTGACAAGCCATCGGAGAAACAAAAACCACAGATGAGTTATGCTGACCAGAAGGCACACAACCGCATTGTTCGCAAAGCAGAAAAAGAGGTTGCTGATGCAGAAGCAGAAGTAACTCGACTGGAAACAGCCATAAAGGAAGCAGAACAGGTGTTAGCTACTCCGGAGGGTGCTCGCGACTCACAACTCTTGAATAAATACTTCGAACTGAAACATCTGTTAGAAGAGGCGGAAGACCGTTGGACTACCCTTAGCGAAGAACTGGAGAGGGTTAGAGGTTAGAGTCCCCAAGCTGCGGGTTGGCAATCGCGTTCTACCTTTCGTTCCAAACCATCGGGGAGGTTAGGATAAAAATCTATCCCTGTTATTTTTTCCACTCTATCTACAGGAACGGCAAACTTACTGATTGGTTCGTGCAAATCGAGGTTTGGCACAATAAAACCGATAGCTTTAGGAGCATCGCCCATCATAAGAATTACCTTGAAGAAACGGTCAGGAACAGATACACGAAGATTCTTCCTATTTCCTATTTTCTTTGGAGAAGGAGTATCGAAAATAGGACCACAAACAATATAAAGATCAGCTCCTTTGTTTGCCCATTCACGACAACGGATTTCCAAATCGTTCCACCATCCACCATTGAGATCGTGATCCTGAGGACAGATATTTGTCATCATAAATGACTCAGCCATAGCCTGTTCACTATTCTTATTATCTCCTGCCGGACACATATGTCCGCGGTCATAACCAGAGCGGGAGAAGTCGGAAGGCAAAACCCTACTACTCTCTCCCAGTACCATATCTTCTATGTAGTCACCACGTTTTGCCCCTCCATTAGTACGGGCATCAGTCAAATGCCAAGCAACATAATTCGGGCAGGAAGTAGTAAGATTATAACTTACTATAAAAGCAGATTTAAACAACAAAACTTCGGGATTCTTCTCAATTGGAGCAGGTTGTTCAAGTTGTTCGTAAACCACCTGTGAGAGTCCTTCGCTCGGAGCGTCTGCCTCTGCATCCGCACTCTTTGGTGCAGGTTCTGCGGTAAAGTTCTCCGACTCAGCAACCGACTGAGTATTCTCTGCTGTTCCACCAGTCACATAACTATCATCAGCATTCACCCCACTCCACTTATCCTGATTCTGCCTGTCAGAACCAGAACAATTTTTCAGTGTTATAGCAAGGTAAAAAACTGCAAACACACAAGCACACACCAATAGCACCAAAGCGGGCTTTCTATTTTGTTTTTGTTTTTTCATTTTCTTATTAGATTATGATACAACATTACATGTAAGTTATAAAAAATCAGAATCGGTATCCGAAGTTCACCTGCGCATCAGCTTCTCTGTTGTTAATCTTTGTGTCGGCGTTGTTTCTATACAGATACTGTCGATAGTTCATGAGAAAGTTAAGCAGAAAGCGATTGAAACTATAACTTACGGCAAGACGTGCGTAACAGTTGAAAACAAAACGGCTACGACCATTATCTACGGCATCATAATAATGAGCATCATAATTACTCCAACGCTGGCGCTCAGCCTCTATCTGCTGGGCTCTGATGTCCGGGTCGGTAGATGTACCTGCGTATGCGTATGCCACGCCAGAGTCACTAGACTTGTGTACCAGATGGTTCCAAAGTGAAATCATTGGAATCACAGACGCGTGAATAACCACTTTCCCTCCATTTATCGACCAGTTATATCCATATCCAGGACCTAAAGAGATTTTCCAGTTGCGAAAGGAATCATGCTCATGGTTAAAGAGTTTGTCAGCTCCGAACAGGCTCTGGTAGTAGTTTGCCATAACGAACAGGCTGCCGGCGCTGCGTCTTTGCACCATATCGCCGTATGCTCCTGCCGCAAGACTAAACTTCTTGTGGTTAAAGACATAATATCCTTCCACATAGAAAATCTTCAGGTCCATACTACCCGAAGGAATTGTAATCTCAGACGTTATAGCCGGGTCGGCCACTCCAGTCTCCACATTACGTTTCCATTGGCTCATGCCCTGGTTGAAGGCAGCATCAAGGGTTCCCTCCATGTTTCTTAGGTGCTTGTATCGGATACGAAATCCCCATACAGAGCCGTTCTTCGCAAGACCGAAAGACATACTGTAACGATTACGAATGGGAATGGGGAGCTCTATACTGATACCGCGCCAGTCAATACCCAACTCAACCTCCGACTGGTAAGTATGCATATCGGACATCACATATTTCTTTTCGGACATATTGGGCGGCATATAACGCTTATCCAAAGGAATATCCGCGTCATTGACAGACACAGGAAAGTCTATGTCGTGCTGCTGAAAATAACCGTAACACCCGAGATATACCATACGGTCATACTTCTGTCTGCGAATATAAGTGCTGTCAAGACCCGCATCCTGCATACGGTTTATCGCGTCGTCAACGTTTTTAAGCAATTTACCAAAACCATGACTCCAAAAACTTCTTTTCTCCTGTGCACCTGCGCAGAGGGTGCAGGAAATTACTAATACCCATAATAAAAATAAGCGATACTTCATATTCATTCAATATGGATTGCTGCCATATTATTTTCGTATTTTCAATTTTGTTATTTCAATAATGTTTTGCAAAAATATATAATTTTAGCGTCTTTACAAAAAACAAAACAAAAAATCACAATTTTATTTTGTATTTCGCAGTAATAGTCGTACCGTTGACTACGTCGAAAGTAGGCTGCACCTCGGAAAAAATAAAAAAAATCACAATTTTATTTTGTATTTCGATCGGTTTGCACTACCTTTGCACCCGCAAACGAAAATATCGCGGGATGGAGCAGTTGGTAGCTCGCCAGGCTCATAACCTGGAGGTCGGAGGTTCGAGTCCCCCTCCCGCAACTAAGACGAAGACATCATTACGATGTCTTTTTTTGTTTTCCAGGTACAAAAGGTCTTATTTCCCCAATGCCACCTCGGTCTGTTCTATCAAAGCTTTGAAGATATTGTTCTTGCTCAGCAGTTCTTTATTGCCAATAAGCAACATTTGTTCGCGAGCTCGAGTCAGAGCCACATTCAGTTTTCGGTCAACCACTGCCCCACTCTCCTCGAAACAGTTGTTCGTAAGGAAATCCAACTGATACTCATACTGCACAGTGAAGCCGTAGATAATCACATCGCGTTCACTACCCTGATAGCGTTCTACTGTATCGATGGTTATATTATCAAGAATGCCCTTTCCTACCCTTTGTTCTATCGCTCTGCGCACAGTAGCTATTTGGTTTCTGTATGGAACTATTACACCTACACTCTCCGTCTCGGAAAACTCCCTTTCAGCAGCTTTGTACAGATTCTTTACAGCCACAACAGCATCAGCAATCAGTTCCGCTTCTGGCAGGTTCACCTTTGCCGACGGACTATGTTGTGGACGGGATACATTTACGAAAGCAATTCGGTGTGTAGCCAGCAACTTTTCCATTTCTGTCCCTATATTATAATATTGTGTAAACGGAAGTGGTTGTTCCTGGTGTGGCAGAGGTATGGTATTCAGTTTGCCCTCATAGAAGTAATCACAAGCGAACTGAGCCACATCCCTGTGCATTCGTCCCTGACGAGTAAAACGTTCAATGAGTTCTGGCGGACTGATTCTGAGCAGTCGTTCGAAAAGAGAATTTCTGCAATTGGTCAACCCTATTCTGTTTAGCACAGACCGATCAACAGCCGACTCCTCTTCTGTCTGTTGCACAACAGCAGGTAGTTGCTTGTGGTCACCAATAAAATAAAATCTGCGAATACTGCTCTTCTCCCCACACTTAGCCGACATGATACCCAGCAGGTGAGGTTCGAGGATTTGCGAAGCCTCGTCAATAATCGCAAGTGAAAAGGGTCGCATAGTCAAAATCTGGTGATGCGAAGTGATGGAAGTAGTAGTGCCTACAACTATTCTTGCGGAAAGCAAAAGATGACGAATCAGGTGTATATTCTCACATTCAGCCACTTTGTTTTCCAGCAGATATGGTTTATAAACATCAGGACAAGAGAGCGCACTACCAATACGGATGAAATCCAGTCCGTCCTTCACCAGTTTGGAACAAATCTCATCAACTGCCCTATTGGTATAGGAAAGCAAAAGCACAGAATGTGAAGGATCTGCGAGTTCGTCGCGTAACTGCCGCATCAGTCCGAAACTGGTCTTGCCTGTTCCCGGTGGACCAATCAACAGCGAGTAGTCGTCTGCAGTTGCTTTGCGTTGTCCGAGGAGCAGGTCGCGTCTGTCCTTTTCGGCATTGAGAAAGGCAAAGAGCGAACGATATATACTTCCATATGAAGACTCAATAAAATCGTGCTCCACAGCCCACATAGTGTCCTCATCCTGTCGGAACACAATATCATTACTTTGTGGGGCACGAAGTTGGAGTCGGAGTGTATCGGTTGTAATTTCAGCTATTGAAGCACGAAACACTATTCCCCTTCTCACATCTGGAACATTATCCTTACGGTATTTATAAAGCACCACCACATCACCTACTCGAAAATTCGGGAGGTAATCCCCATCGTCAGCCGTAGTAAGCAGTTCCACGGTGTCGCGAGTGGTATTCAGAATTCTCAGATTATAGAAAATATTACCTGCAAGTCGTTTTTCATCAAGAGTACAATTCCACAGGGCACTCAACCCACTGGCCTCCTTCTGCGAATTGCCAATCTTCGAAAGCACATGTTCCCTCTGAACGAAAGTGAACATTCGAAGGAAATAAGCCCTTTCAACTTCCGATGCAGTTTGGATAGTTCTCAAAGTCTGTTGTAGCGGAGGCAAGAGATACGCCAACGTAAAAGCGTCGTTTAACCTTCTTACATTTATTTTGTCGATAGTGATATGTTCTAGCAGATGAGCACCGCCCTTGCTGCAATAGAACTCCATCCATGCTATTTGGTTTCTTACCCTAAGAATTTCGAACAGCAGTTTGGGGGCTGGAGTTTCCTTAATCAGTCCGTCCGGATATTTTGAGTAAAGCAGGAAACAGGATATATCCTCGTTTTTCAGTTTAAAATTATAATGCAGCAGAGCCAGGTATAGCAACATCTGACAATAGTGTTTCTCCACATGTCCGTTGGTGTTGTAATCTTTCTTGCCCGACTTCTGTTCCATGAGTACCTTATAGTCACTCTGCATCAAGTCCATACGTCCTTGTACGCCAAGCATCTCACAGAAGAATGAAGGTTCCAACAGTATCTTGTCTATGTCGATATACTTATCCTCGGTAAAAGCAGTTTCCAGAATCTCGCGGATATTCCGTTGTTGGTTTCGAGCCTCATCATGGAAACCACTCATCTCATCTATACAGGCAGCTATGGAAAGACTATTTTTGCAGAAGAAATCCGCCACACTGTCCTTGTATGGTTTCCGTTCTGTCTGCCGAGCTCTACTCCACAATTCTTCGTCAAGCATCTGACTGGCAAAATTTCCGAGCAGAATATGTTTCGTAGCATCACGACTTTCAAACTTTCTCAGAAGGTAATAATATGCCGTAGCTCCAAAAGGTTGAAAGCAATCCGCTATGGCAGAAATATCGATAAGGTAATCAGGTTGATAAATAATCAGTTCCGGGTAATACACCCCGTTTTTCAGGTACGGATTCACCAGATTCAGTTGGTCTCCTTTCGACAACAGAGCAGCAATATAATTCCAGTTACCGAGGAAATTAGAATTATCAGTATAACAAACCTTCACATTACTTCCCTGTTCTGTGTCCGCCGCACCATATATATAATGTGCATCCCAAGAAACAACGGAAATGCGCATGCAAACAGACTCCGAACTTGGAACTTGAATCTTGGAACTTGAATCCTGAATCTTGGAACCTTGAACCTTGAACCACGAACCATTAACATCCTCAAGTCCATAGACCGCCTTTATGAAAAGGGTTACAGCCCTTAGGTCAAATCCAAAGGCTGTTCCATCACTTTTCTCATAAGTATTATTCTTTACCCTGCTTCGAAACGCATTCAGTCTGTTTGTCAGTTCTGAGGGCAGTTCCTTGCTTTGTGCAATGTATGTGAGTCGTGCGAATGCGCCGGAGAAATCAAGTCGTTTGTCCGCAGTAAGATACATGAGTGCTTCGTTGAACACACGATACAGTTCGTTGTAGCACTCATGTATAGAATATTCCGACTGCCCTTTTCCATACATGTCACTAACATGTTGCAGTTCGGATAGGAAATAATCAGCAGACTTAATCAAGGGAAAAATCTTCTTTCAGCAGTTTACTTATTCTCCTTCATCTTTTTCTTACTCCAAGCCTCCAGGCGTTTATACTCTGATTTTGTGAGTCGCATGAACGAACCGTGCTGTGGAGCCTTCACGCCCTGAATAGTAACAGGATCGTGGAAATTACGGAGATACTTGTCCGTCTGACAAATTCTGTACTGTCTTGGTTTTGTGCTATACTGGATATAAGCCACTCTCCATCCTTCTTCGCCAGGAATTTGGAAAGCACTACTACCCTCACATTTCTTATTACCTTCAAAACTCACAAAATCCTTCTCATCCGGTTCCGGATAAGGACCAGTCAGGCTAAAACTGCTAGTCTGGAAGATGCCTGGATGTCCTCCTTCCTTCTTTATGAGCATATGGTACTTGCCGTCAGATTCCAGGTAATTTATGTCGGCATCGATGGTTGCATAACCCCAGTCAAACAGTATGCGTGGTTTTGTCAGTTGAGTGAACGAATGGTCGGCATAACTGTAGTACATGCGGTCGTAAGCCTCTTCATCAGGATTCCACATCGAGTAGTAAATCATATATCCGCCCTTTGTGCCGTCAGCCCAGGTGTAGTTTGGATCCCAGAAAATCTGCGGAGCCCACACACGTTTGATGGTGCTCCAATCCTTATACACATCAGGCGATTCCGGGTCGCAGAAGATGCTGCTGCCCTTACGAAAATCGAAAGTTTTCGCAGTCCAGTCAGTCAGGTTGTCCGAGCGCAACAGATTGATTCCGTAATTGAACCATGTACGGCTTTTCCGGTTTGACATATCGGTAGTAACCATCAGGTAACCCTTACCCGAATCACTCTTTCGGCAGATGTATGCATCGCGTGCGCCACCTTCTATTTCCGACAGCTTTTCAGTATCATAAACCTCCTTGCCGTCAATCAAATCGTGATAATTCAGTCCGTCGCGACTAAGAGCATAAGCAGTCCATTCGCCCTCGCCCGACATGTGACAATACAGAAAACCGTAGTCACCTTTCTGCAAATTCTGTGCCTTCACGGTCATTACTGACAGAAGGCACAATAGTGTAGCAAATCCTTTCATAGTATTTCTTTGTTTTGGTTTCTGCTACAAAGATATGAAATTATTTTTTAGTGTGCAAGCAAAGCAGCAAGTGCAGTTACTGTAATTGCTCCTGCTACGATTCCTGCTGCTGTAGAATTATGCACTACTACCGGAGGAGGACATGGAGCTACATAAACAGGCTCAACATATACTGGAGCAGGACGGTGATGAACTACATGCACTGGGCGAACTGGGTGATGTACCACTCTTACTGGAGGAGGACATGGTCTGCCGTATCCGCGCTCAACAATTACTTCGCGTCTTGGAGTTGCGATATATCCACCACCGCCGTAACGGGTTGTTTCGCGTACTACTTCACGACCTCCGCGTCCGCGATGCATATTCTCTACTCGGTTGCCATTATCGTGACGACTGCCACCATATCTCTGAGCATTCATAGTTGTAGTACTGAGAACTAAAACTGCGATAAATGTAAAAACTGACTTTTTCATAAGGCTAATATTTTTTAGGTTAAACATCATTTGCGATTCTTTTACGGTGGCAAAGATATGGCATCCCTTAGTCCTATGCTTAAGTGTTTTTCCTACTTCGAAAGATATTTTTCCTATTTTTTAGGGAAATCCCCCCCCTCCCAACGAAAACCAAAACGAAAACGAAAACGAACAAAGGCTTCAATCAAAAATGATTGAAGCCTTTGTTTTCTTAGTACCGGAGGCGGGGCTCGAACCCGCACGGACGCAATGTCCAAGGGATTTTAAGTCCCTCGTGTCTACCATTCCACCACTTCGGCACGTAAATCGGCTGCAAAGGTAATAATTATAATTGAAAATTGAAAAATGAAAATTGAAAAATTCGTTTTCGTTATTCGTTTTCGTTATTCATCTTCAATCGGCAGCATAGGTTGCTCCTCTTGCGAGTCTCTCGGCAATCGTTTTTTCTTCGGATTTTCCGTAGCTCCGTATTTAAGCAGTTTGCCGGCAGCTACCGTAATGCTTGGTCCCGAGCTGGCAGTCACAGTCTTCACATCGTCAAATGCCTTCCGTGTCTTCTCCAGTTGTTCGTCCACCTTCAGGAAACGTTCGTAGAACAGCTGCACTCGTTCCACCACCTGATTGGCAGTCTCCATAATTTTCTGTTGGTTCTCCACCTGTCGCACTTGTTTCCAAGTCATCTCCAGCACCCTCAGCATCATATACAGATTCTGACTGCCCGAAATAATCACGCCCTTGTCGTAAGCCTCCTTCCACAGGGTTGGAGCATTGGCGAGAGCCAGTTGGAGAGCACTCTCCTGGAAAATATACATGATTACGAAGTCGAGTTTTGTGCTGTCTGTACTTATATATTTTGTGTAATTTTTCTTCGACAGTTCATTCACATGCGAGCGCACAGAAGCAATATGTCTGTCCAAACACAGCTTCTTCTGTTCGTCCGTCTCAGCATTTTGGTAATCCACATAAGCCGTCAGCGACATCTTTGAGTCTATTATTACATCTCTATGATCAGGGAAATGCAGAATCACATCCGGAATCATACGATTGCCGCTCTCCGTATCGTAGATTACCCTTCCGTTATCATCCTTCATTGTAGTCTGTTCCTCAAACTGCACACCTTCCTCCAGTCCCATATCTTCGAGGAGTTGCCTCAGTCGCAGTTCTCCGAAATCGCCCTGACTCTTATTATTCTCTCCTGTGAGAGCATTAGCCAGTCGGTCAGCCCTCTCCGAAAGCATATTTGCCTTCTCCATATTCGCTTTGATGCTTGCATCGAGTCGTTCCATCGAAATGGCATGTTCCTTACCGCTCTTATCCACAGTCTCCTTCATCTGGTTCAACTCCGTGCGGAGCGGATTCAGAATAGCTGCCAACTGCTCCTGATTCGTCTGCGAGAGTTGTTCCGACCTCTGCAGCAGAATCTTCTCGCTTGCCGTTGTCATTTGTTCGCGCAACAGATTTATCTGCTGTTCCACCTGCTTCCGTTGATCCTCCCTCAGAGTCTGTAGTTGCTGAGCATACTCATCCTTTTCTGTCTGTAGCTGCTGAGCATGTTCCAGTTTCATCTGTTCCTTCTCGCTCTTCAGTCGATCATTCTCAGCAGAGAGCATATCGAACATAGCCTGTAGTGAGGCAGTTTTCCCGTGCGAAAACAGATACCCCACCAATGCCCCCACCGCCAGGCAAAGGATTGCTATAATTATCATTGTTGCCATACTATATAATCTTTCGACTACAAAGATAATAAATTTATTTTACTGGACTGGTGTGCACACGAATAAAAATTCTCTAACACACGAAAAAAAATTGGTCTGTTTTGTCACAAGAATATTTTTTGAATTTAGTTTATAGGTTATTGGTCTTAGACAGATGATAGGTGATAGAGTTTTTAAGCAAATAAAGATTATTTCAACTTAGCCTTGAATGTTCGATAGGCAGCGAGGATTTTTCCGTACTCCTCCGGACTCAGGAAATAGATGCGCGAGTCACCTTCCTTGCTGACTAACCTGCGGGGATTTTTTACAAAATGATTGAAACTTACCGAAATACCATTTTGCTGGCGCTCCTCATCAGACATGGCTATAATCTGTTCGCCGTCGTAAAGGAGGGCTTGGTCACCCTTGTGGGTAGCTTTTTCTTCATCGGAACGCAGCATATTCGGCACCATCCAACCTACGAGAGGTCGCTCTATGTTCCAGTCTGCTGTCTGTATGAGAAGACACCCCTTGCCCTTGAAGTTAATCAACGGCAGCGCATAACGGAAAATTTTTGTCATCTGGGCAATAAGCATTTCCGTTGACAGTTCCAAAAGGATATTTGCCTCATTCATGTTTTCGATGCGCTTATTCTCCGGGGCTCTTTCGTTGTATATGAATGCTTCCAATAACCTTGAGTATGACATTAAGGTGTTTGGTCCCATCGTCATCCATGAACTGATAAGTTTGCTGCCAATGGTCAAAGGATCGTATTTCCCAAGTTCTTTTTCAAAAGCATCTGTGGATTTATCCATGTACATCGCAACCTTCTCGAATTCATTTTTTTTCATGTATATTAGGACAAGACCCTGACAGGTGAGTCCCATTAGTGTGTCTTTCATTACAGTCTGCTCCTCAGCAATCTTCAATGCACGCTCCAGATACTGCTGAGCACGAGCGAAGTCTATTTTTTCTTTCAGGTCTTCGTTTAGGAATGCCATACCAGCCTCGTACTGTAATTTGCCGTTCTTAAGGTTTTTGTCAGCCTGCTTTGCCAACTGTTCGGCTTGTTTCTGTGCTACAGCAACCGAATCTGTTTGAGCATAAGTCTGTAGCGCAACGGCGCATAAAAGAATAATTAAGGTAAATAATTTCTTCATAACAATCATTTATTTTAGTTAATACTATTGTAGGTTGCAAAAATAGTATATTTCCTATGAACTATGCAAGATTTATTATAAAAATATTAATTTTAGATAATGGGAAAAGTTCTTGATGTAAAATTCCGTGTATATTGCATTGATTTTTAGAATGAAATTGCCACCTTTGCAGAGAATTTTAAATTATGATGAATATGAAAAGATTTTTATCTGTATCAGTTCTTTTGATGGTGGTTTCAGTTTTGTGTGCAAACCCTGTCAGCAAGGAGACTGCACGCAAGATTGCAGAAGCTTTCCTGAACCGTAATAATATGAGCCAGGGTGTGAAGCGACTGCCAAGTTTGATGTATGCCCAACCTTCTACTACTCAGGAAGAGAATGCAAGTCTGTATCTGTTTAATGCTGAGGACGGAAACGGTTTCGTCATTGTCAGCGGTGACGACAGTACAGAACCTATCTTAGGTTATTCGGATAAGGGAAGTATCGATATGAATGATATGCCTGTGAATATGCGTTCGTGGTTGCAGCATTATTCTGATGAGATAGCTCTCATACAGAGGTTTGACCTGAAGACTTCCAACGAGCCAGCAAAGGACTGCGGAGAGGCTATTCCGAGTGCTCTGACTTGTGTATGGGATCAGCATCCTGTATATAATAACCAGTGTCCAATGGTCACACTTTATTCCGATGCGAATTGCACACAGCAGTATGTGTATGAACCAGAGATTACTACTGACCCTATACTTTCTGTGACTGGTTGTGCTGCTACTGCATTAGCACAGATTCTTTACTATTGGAAGCAGCCTGCTGCTACGACAGCTGAGATTCCAGCACGCGAATATGTATGGGAAGACAATATACATCATTCAAAGGCAGGTATTCCTGGTACATCTGTGTGGATTAAATTTAACGACGAAGCGATTCCTGCCGGTACGACAATCGACTGGAATAATATGTTGGACGATTATTTTATAAGAGACGAAAAGGGTTATCCCATCGACAAAACCGGCACAGCCAAACAGCAGGCCGCCGTTGCAAACCTGATGCACATTTGCGGTGCTGCTATGGGGATGCAATACGGCACAATTTACACATCGGGTTCTCAAGCCTCTGAAATGGCCACCCTTGAGGCTACAAGGAAGTATCTTGGCTTTCCAAATGCTTCTGTCTGCATGCAAGACCAATATACTTATCAAGACTGGTTGCAGACTCTCTACAATGAGGTAAAAGTAGCTAAGGCAGTTTTCTTCGGAGGACAGAGCACTAGCGGAGGACACGCATTTGTGATTGACGGATATGACAAAGAAGACAATTTCCATGTGAACTGGGGATGGGGCGGAATAGGTAACGGCTACTACCGCATAAATTCATTGCTTCCGGAAGACCAAGGAGCCGGAGGGGCTTTGGTAAACGACGGTTTTCGCATCAGACAGATGTTTTTCAGAAGCATTTATCCTAACGCTCCTGCTATTAAACCTGAACTCACAACTGAGTTTTGTGCCGTTACGGAAGAAGGAACAACTACTGTAGATAACGGATACTACATCTTCCCTAATGTAACTGTGAAAGTGTCAAATCTGAATGCCTTGAATGCAAAGTTCGAGATAGCTTTGAGACTTCACGGCAATGATTACAATGAGTATCTGGACCTGACGGAGGGCAACCCTGTGGAACTGCCTATTGAAAATTGGTATCGTATTCCCTTAAACGGTTTGAATATTCCTGCGCATCTTTTGCACGACGGAGTCTATTACCTGACACCTTGTTATGCCGCTCCTACAGATGACAAGTGGACTGAATGCCGCAACTCCGAAAATTGTCGTATCATGCTGACCGTTAAGGGCAATCAGGTGACTTTCAAGAATATCACACCTTATGTTCTTGGTTTCGTTTCGTCGAACAATCAGGATGTTTACAAGAAAAATGATGAAATTGACTTTACGGCTACCCTGAAGTTGAAAGAAGGAGAAATTCACCAGAACATGTATACAGGTTTTACAATACGTGATGAACAAAATATGGAGTCAAACATAATCTATGTTGCCAGAGATATATATTACCTGAAAGCTGGTGACGAATTTGACGTGGATTTCACTATACCAAGCGGACTACAAGCAGGAAAGTACTCTTTCTATTTCTATGACGGCAATTACCGAATTGAGGTGTGCACAGTAGATGTGAAGGATTCTACAGAAGTGGAGACTGTGGAAGCGGATACTGAGAAGAAGGATTCTCCTACTTACAACCTGAACGGACAACTCGTTGGCGAGGACTACAAGGGTATCGTCATCAAGAACGGAGAAAAGTTTTTCCAAAACAAATAGAAGATGTAAGAAATGAAAGTAGGACTCGTACTGGAAGGCGGCGGCATGCGAAGCCTGTTTACTATGGGCATCGTGGATTTGATGATTGAAGAAGGCATCAAGGTGGATGGTGTTGTGGGTGTGTCGGCTGGTGCCTGCTTCGGATGCAATTATAAGTCGCACCAACCAGGGAGATCTCTGAGGTATAATATACAGATGAAGGACGAACCCAGATATATGGGTTGGAGGACTTTCCTGAGAACAGGCAACCTGCTCGATCCGGAGTTTGCATATCATACTGTGCCGATGGAGATTGACATCTTCGACAGAGAAACTTTCGAAAAAGACCCTACGGAATTTCATGTGGTTTGCACGGACATAGTGACAGGCAAACCTGTATATAAACAACTGAAGACCATCGACTACGAGGCTCTGGAATGGATCAGGGCTTCGTCGTCGATGCCTCTTGTCTCAACCCCCGTAGAACTGGAGGGCAAACTGTTGCTCGACGGAGGCATGACGGACAGCATTCCGCTGAAGTATGCACAGGAACAGGGATTTGAGAAGAATATCGTTATACTGACCCAGCCGGAGGAGTACCGGAAACACGCCTCGAAACTTCCCCTACTCTTCAAGCTCTTGCTCGGAAAGTACCCCATGATTGCAGAGACTATGGGGCGCCGCCATCTTATGTATAATGCACAAAAAGAGTTCATCAAGGCTGAGGCGGCAAAGGGAAATGCCATGCTCATATACCCTGATGAACCGTTGAATATCAGTCGCACGAGTCAGAACGAAGCCGACATGCGACGAGTGTATGGGTTAGGACGCCAGAAAGGCAAACAGTTACTTGCTGAACTGAAGTCCTACGTAGAGTCCTTCCACGTTCTTTAAGAGTGAGTTGAGTGTTCCGAGCGAACTGCTTGCAGCAGCTGCTGTAGAAGACACTGTATTCACGAAAGTAAGCAGTTTGTCGGTCTTCATGGCAAGTTGCAGTTTTCCGCCAGACAGTTTGCAGTTCATCTTTATAGTTTTCTTCACCTTAGTAAACGTAAGTGAGAGGTCGCTTCCCTCAATCTTATAAGTAGCAGCAACGGTTTTCTTTCCTACTGCCACTGTTGCCTTTCCACCTTTTTCGAATGTAATCTTCATAGCACCCGGTTTGATGCCAGCCTTGGTGAGAGCATCGTTGAGTTTTGTCTGTGCTTTTGATGCAGCAGCTGCAGCAGTAGCCTTGGAGAGCACGTTTGAAGACTCAGCAGCGATGCAAGGACTTTCGTAGTTCCATGTGCCGATGATGTTCGACTCGCTTACCTTGCTTGTGCCGATAAGGCTTGTTACTACATTGGCAATGGTAGAACCGGTTTCGGAATTACCTGTTGCCTTACTTACTGCTGTTGATGCAGCACCCTTGATAAGATCGCCCAACTGGGCATTTGATGCAGTAGGCATGCAGAATGCTACTGCGGCAGCTAGAGCTACCTTGAGAATTTTTTTGTACATGTTGTCTAATAAATTGAGTTTTGTCATTAACACTATTCTATAACGAGAAATGTCATAAATTTAGTATCCGATAAACTCATTTAAAGTTTTATTTCAGTTTGTTTACAATTCGATATTCTCTACGTTTTCCACTTCGCAGAACTTCTTGGTATATTTTCCGACCTTAAGATTCTTGATGGTCACATCGCGGGCAGGCATACGCTTGTCGCCCATGAGGGTGATGACTTTCTCACAGGAGTCAACCTGCACATCCTCGATGTGGAGTCCCTGAATCTTGGTGAGACGAGTTTCGTAGTCGGGGAAGTCCTTCCACTGATAAACTACATCGGTAGCAAGTGCAACTACTTCCTTGCAGTAGTTTACACGAGCTCCGCGCAACCAGATGTTCTCAACAAATCCACCACGACGATGGTTGGTCTTCACATAATAGAGACGAAGCACATTGCCCGGTGTGGTGCAGTTGGTCATATACACATTGCGAATGCCCCCGGAGAGTTCAGAACCGATGCCGAGTAGGGTGTGCCCCTTCTTTATGGTGCAGTTACGAATGACGATATTCTCAGTAGGACAGTCGAGTCGCCAGGCATCCTGATTACGACCAGCCTTGATGACTACAGCATCGTCGCCCTGGTCGAAGGTGCAATTCTCCACAAGGAAATTCTTCGTCATGTCGATGTCGATTCCGTCGTTATTATGTCCGTGAGCATAGACATCGAGTCCACGGGCTATACCTCCGTCACACATATATATATGTATGGTCCAGAAAGGACTTTCACGAATAGCGAAATTCTCAAGCAGAACATTCTTGCAACGGTTGAACTGTATGAGATGAGGACGCATACGACTGAGTGTGTCGGCTACCTGTCGCTCCTGCATCGGAGTGTATTCGGAACACCATGTGTAAAGACGGCGAGTGGCTTCAATATGCGACTTAGGACGACTGAACCATGTTTTCCAATAGTTCATGCGAGGAGCAAGTTTTCCCTTTCCGCTTATTGCTACATTTTCACATTCGTAAGCAAAAACGAGAGGAGAATAATTGTAGCACTCCACTCCCTCCCATGTAGTATGAACGGCAGGAAGGTAATCCTTTGGGTTGTCGGTAAACTCTACTACAGCTCCTTCGTCAAGACGCAAGTTGCAGTTGGATTTGAAATGAATAGCTCCGGTAATCCACTTACCCTTGGGCACCACTACATAACCGCCACCAGCCTCGTTACAGGCTGCCATAGCACGTTTGAATGCCTTTGTGCAGAGTGTTTTACCATCAGACTTAGCTCCATATTTCGTGATAGGAAATTCCTTGTCAGGGAAAATGTATTCCTTGATAGGATTCATCGGAAAAGGAACATCGGTTATCACTGTCTCACGATACTGACCGAATGCCAGCATAGAGGTGAGGGAGAAAAGTAATGTAAGTATTTGTCGCATTTAGGAAATGAAAAATGAAAAATTATGAATTATGAATTATGAATTATGCATTACTTAAGTGTTAGCGAGTGCCAAAATATTCCGTGTCGGCAAGTTTCATAAGGTACTGACCATATTGGTTCTTAATCATTGGCTGAGCCAGTTCACGGAGTTTTTCGGTAGATATCCACCCTTTCAGATATGCAATGCCTTCTAGACAGGCAATTTTGAGTCCTGTACGTTTTTCGAGTACTTCGATAAAGGTACTTGCTTCGGAAAGGGAGTCGTGAGTACCTGTGTCGAGCCAGGCAAAACCGCGACCAAGGAGTTGTACTTTGAGATTATGTTCGTTGAGGAATTCCTGGTTTACTGTGGTTATCTCCAATTCTCCGCGGGCACTTGGTTTGATGTGCTTAGCTATCTCAACTACTTTATTGGGATAGAAATAGAGTCCCACAACAGCATAGTTGGACTTCGGCTTGAGTGGTTTTTCTTCGATAGAAAGACAGTTACCCTCTTTATCGAACTCAGCCACACCATAGCGTTCCGGATCTTGTACCCAATAACCGAACACACTAGCCTTGCCTGCTGAAGCATCCTTCACACACTGCTGAAGCATGCCGGAGAAGCCACGACCGTGGAAGATGTTATCACCAAGAACCAGACACACATCATCGTTGCCAATGAATTTCTCTCCAATGATGAATGCCTGTGCGAGTCCGTCGGGAGAAGGTTGTTCAGCATATTCGAAATGTACTCCATAGTCGCTGCCGTCACTCAGGAGACGTTTGAATCCTGGCAAGTCATACGGAGTAGATATGATGAGTATCTCCTTGATGCCTGCCAACATAAGCACACTGATGGGGTAATAGACCATCGGCTTGTCAAAGATGGGGAGCAGCTGTTTGCTGACCCCCTTCGTTATAGGATAGAGACGAGTGCCTGACCCGCCTGCAAGAACAATGCCCTTCATTTAGTTTACAGTTTACGGTTTATTGTTTTTCGTCTTTCGTCTTTCGTAATTCGTTTTTCGTCTTTCGTTAATAATTACTTCTTTGCAGCAGGTTTTTTGAACGGAGACTTCTTCGGAGCAGGAATTACCTTTGCAGCAGGAACAGTCTTTGGTGCTTTCTTTGCTGTAGCAATTGCTCCGCTTACTGCCTTTTCTATTTCTTCGCCACGAAGTCCGCGAGCTACGATGCGACCGTCCGGAGCGAAGAGGATGATTTCTGGAATACCCTTAATGCCATAAGCATCGGAACCTGCCTTCTGTGCATTTAGCATCTGAGGATAGTTAATACCCAGTTCGGTGATAGCTGTACGAGTGTCGTCTGGTTCGTCCCAAGTAGCAACACCCAGCACTGTGAAGTGTTCACCCTTGTACTTGTTATATACATTGATAAGGTTAGGAATTTCGCGACGGCAAGGAGGACACCAACTTGCCCAGAAATCTACGAGTACATACTTACCCTTACCTACATAGTCGGAGAGTTTGGTTGTCTTGCCATCATAAGTAGCAGAGAAGTCCTTGAACATGTCACCAGCCTGTTGTGCAAAACCAGTTGAGAAAGAGAATGCCGTAAGGAGGCAAGCCAATAGATACTTTTTCATAATATTAAAATGTATAATGTTAAACGATATTTTCTGAAGTTTGTTGCGAAGATAGGAGTTTTTGTCCTAATACATTATATTATTTATAGTTTTTTTGAAAAATAGCATGTGTTCACGAGCACTTCTCTTGATTTATATCATAAAAACAAAGGGAAACAAAATGTTTTCGCACACAATTCTTGCAGACATACAGAAAACCCCTACCTTTGCATCGTGTTTTTCATAGTATTAGATTTAAGGTTATTAAGGTATGGGGATACGTCGGTATCCCTTTTTTTGTGTCCTTATGCGAATTTTCAATTTTCAATTTTCAATTTTCAATTCAAAAGCGTAACTTCGCAGCCGTTATAGAATTACATATTCATTCACCATGGAATTGTTTCTTGATATAGTGTTTTTTGCAGTCGGTCTTGCCCTGATAGTGAAGGGTGCAGACTGGTTGACAGACGGAGCTGCAAACATAGCCCACCGTTTCGGAATCCCCACCTTAGTTATTGGACTTACCATCGTTGCCATAGGTACTTCGGCACCGGAATTTGTAGTCAGTATGCTCGGAGCCATCCACAAGAGTCCGGACATTGCCATCGGAAATGTAGTGGGTAGCAATATCTTCAACATACTCGGTATGATTGGTTGCACAGCGATGATTTCCCCTATCCTGCTGACTCGCAACAATGTGTTGCGCGACTTGCCAATCATGACTCTGGCAGTAGGCATGTTGCTCGTGCTGTTGGCCGACAATCTGTTTGAGGAGGGAGTGTCGAACACCCTGTCTCGTGGCGACGGACTCATCCTCATGGGACTATTCCTCATGTTCATGTACTATACTGTGTGGTTGGCAACGAGGGAGAAGAAGAAAAAGCGTTCGCAATGGGAGATAGAAGAGAACGAAGAACTGCAGGAGAAACTGGAGTCGCAGACCAAGAAACAAAGTGTATGGATATCCGTACTGTTGTTCCTGTTGGGATTGGGATGTCTGATTGGTGGCGGAGAACTGATGGTTGATGGCGCTTCAGGCATAGCTCGTGCACTTGGTGTGAGCGACGCCATAATTGCTCTCACCATCGTAAGTATAGGTACTTCGGCTCCGGAACTTGCCACAAGTATCACGGCTGCAAGGAAGGGTGACAACGCAATGGCTATCGGAAATGTGGTGGGTAGTGTGGTTTTCAATGCCCTGCTTATCCTCGGAGCCTCAGCACTCGTATTCCCATTGCCGATGAAAGGCATAACATACATCGACATGCTGGTACAGGTTTGTGCTGCCATCTTCTTCTGGATTATATGTTTCAAGGGCAAAAAACGTTATGTCATCACCCGCACAGAAGGATTTATTATGGTTCTTATGCAAATAGCATATTATGTATATCTGGTGGTGAATAAGTGATTTCCTAAAGGAGTTAAAGAAGTTAAGGAGTTAAGGAGTTAAGACGTTTCTGAAGCGTGAAAGTGATGGAAGATGGAAGATGTATGATGTATGATGAAAGAAATGCTTGAAATAAAAAACCTTACCACTGGTTATAAGACGAAGCACGGGAACGTAGCTGTGTCTAAGGGAATCAGTGCTGTGCTCAGAGCTGACGAACTGACTTGCGTCCTTGGACCGAACGGAGCTGGGAAATCGACTCTGTTGCGCACACTCTGTGCTTTTCAACCAGCTCTGAGTGGCGAGGTGATGCTGATGGGACGCAACGTAAACAGTTATACTAAGGAGGAATTGTCGAAGTTGATAAGTGTGGTGCTTACGAACAACTCCAGCGTAAAGAGCATGTCAGCGTGGGATGTGGTGAGCATGGGCAGAAGTCCCTACACAGGATTCTGGGGCAGGCTGTCGGCAGCGGACCAGCAGATTGTGAGCGAGAGTTTCCGACTGGTTGGCATAGAATGGTTGCAAGAGAGGTCGATGCAAACTCTCTCCGACGGAGAATGTCAGAAGGTGATGATAGCTAAGGCACTGGCTCAACAGACACCGGTAATCATCCTCGACGAACCCACAGCTTTTCTGGACTATCCAAGCAAGATTCAGATGATGCTGCTTTTACAGAAACTGGCAAAGACACTGCATAAGACTATATTTCTGAGTACTCACGACTTGGAACACGCTCTGCAGATTGCCGACCAATTATGGTTGCTCGACAAAGAACACGGACTCGCAACGGGTTCACCGGAACAACTCAGCCACGACGGTTCGGTCGAAACTTATTTCAACCGTCCTGGCTTACATTTCGACCGCGAAAACTATATTTTCAGAATCGATAAGGCTTTCGAGGCATCAGCCACAGACCGATAAAGGTGAGGAAACCGTTAAACAGCAACATCTCATAGCCGAACTTATACGACCACAGTTGCTGACTTAGAAAATCAATCAGAAGACATAGGAGTGGAGACAGAACTGCCACAACGATGACTCCCCTACCCTTTGGCGACCATTTCGTAAGCATACCGAAGGCGAAAAGTCCGAGCAACGGACCGTAGGTATAGCTTACAAGGGTGTAGATGAGGTCCATCACGCTGCCGCCTCCAATGGCGTTGAACAGAAGGGTGAGCAGCAAGAATACTCCCATCATAGTTATGTGAACGCGTTTGCGAACCTTTTCTTTCAGTTGTATCACTTCGAGTTGCAAACGTTGGTCTTTTTCCATTTCCAACACATCGACACAGAATGATGTGGTAAGGGCGGTCAGGGCACTGTCGGCACTGGAGAACGCACTTGCCACCACTCCGATGGTGAAGAACAACAGGGCTGCCTCGCCCATCACTCCCGAGAAGATTACTCCGGAAAGCAGTTCGTCGCCACTGGCAGGCAGGGCAATATCCAGTTTGCCGTAAAGCATTAACAGAAGTACTCCGAGCGAGAGGAACAGGAAGTTTACGGGAACGAAAAGAACTCCGTAGGAACACATATTCAGTTGGGCCTTACGCAGGCTGCTGCAGGTAAGGTTTTTCTGCATCATATCCTGATCGAGACCCGTCATCACAATCACCACGAATACTCCACTGAGAAACTGTTTCCAGAAATTCTGACGGGAAATGAAGTCGTCCCATTCGAATATGCGGCTGTGCGGGTCGTTCATCACTGCAGCAAAAGCCTCCTCAGGATTCATCTCAAGCATACTGCACACACGAAGCAGAATGAGCATGAGAGCAACGAGGAGCATGAAAGTCTGCACTGCATCGGTCCACACGAGCGAACGGATTCCGCTTCTACGGGTGTAGAGCCAGATGAACAGAAGTGTCAGTGCAGCAGTAGCAGCATAAGGAACACCGTATTTATCAGCGATACAAACTTGCAGGATGCGGATGACGATATAGAACTTCGCAGCACTGCTAACCAGTTTACTGAGGATGAAAAAGGCTGCGCCGGTCTTGTAGCCTGCCCTGCCGAGGCGAACTTCCAGATAGGTATAAATGGAGGTGAGCTTCAGTTTGTAGTAAAGTGGCAGAAGTACGAAAGCCACGAAAATATAGCCGAAGACGAATCCGATGCACATCTGCAGGTAGGTCATGTCGGTTGTCATCACCCATCCCGGCACACCGATGAAGGTGAGTCCGCTGATGCTGGCACCAATCATGCCAAATGCCACAAGCCACCAGGGCGACTGACGGTTTCCACGGAAGAAAGCATCGTTATCATAACTGCCGGCAGTCAGCCGGGAAACTATAATTAGGATGGCGAAATAGCCGAGAAGAATGAGAAGCATAGGTTTAATTCATAATGCATAATTCATAATGCATAATTGATAATTGATAATTGGTTTTCGTTTTCGTTTTCGTTTTCGTTTTCGTACGAAGTTTATTCGTCAATTTTTCGGGTGGCAATGATGCAGATGAGTCCGCAGACGACGATGATGCCGACTTCTGTACCCAGACCGAAGTAGTCGTAGTATTGGATTTTGCCCGATTCGTCAGCAAGGAAATTCATTTCCGCTACGGCAATCGAGTTGTTTATTATATGTATAATGGATGTAAGCACTACATTGCGCATCCGGTAGTATATGAGTCCGAAGATGAGTCCGAGGGCAATGGCAAAGGGAATCTGAATCGGGTTGCCATGGATGATTCCGAAGAGGAGGGCACTCAGCACGATGGCACTCCACTTATCCACCCCACCCCGAAGCATATGTCCGAGGATAGCCTCACGGAATACGAGTTCCTCGACGATTGGTCCCACCACAGCAATGGCGACGATGCCCCACCAGTTGTGCGCCATGTCCATAAACTGATCAGCCATGATGTCGGGCAGGCGAAGCAGTTCACTGAGCAAATCGACTGCGATGATACAGGTGAAGGCAGACACTATCGAAGCCTTCCACCCCATGCGGTTCGGGTGCTGCAACATCTGCCAGCTGAACTGCACCATACCGATTTTCCACAACACAAGAACGGTGAACAGTCCCGACAGCATCACAGCAATCGACAGTGTCGTTGTGCTCACCCCCACACTTGCGAGGAGGATACCGCTAACCGCCTGCATTGCAGCGAATACGAGCAGTGGCACAAGGGTTCTCAGATATACATTCTTCATAACCTTATCATTTATGGCGCGAAGTTAGGAAATTTTCCGTGTGGCACAAAAACTTTAAACTTTAAACTTTAAACTTTAAACTTTATTTCCTACCTTCGTGGCGGAAAGAGAAAAACAGCAAGATGGCAAAAGAAAAGATTCAATATGTATGTACGTCATGCGGCTACGACAGTCCGAAGTGGATTGGTCGCTGTCCGTCGTGCGGCGAGTGGAACACCTTCGCAGAACAGCGTGTAGGCGGCAAGCAGGTTTACGACAAGCGACTGCAGTTCTCGAGCGGCAGTCCGCAGTCGAGTCCTATCAGGGTGCGCACAATCGAGAGTACCGAGGAACCTCGCATCAACCTCTGCGACGACGAACTGAACCGCGTGCTTGGCGGCGGACTCGTACCCGGTTCGCTGGTTTTGCTTGGCGGCGAACCCGGTATAGGAAAATCCACATTGATTCTGCAGACAGCCCTTGGACTGAAAGACAAGACCGTGCTCTACGTGAGCGGTGAGGAAAGTGCCCGCCAGATAAAGTTGAGAGCCGACCGCATCACGCAGGAGGAAAGCGGAGTGCTGGTAGTGTGCGAATCGATGATTGAAAACATCTTCAAACACATCGAAGACAGTCAGCCCGACATCGTAGTGATTGACTCCATACAGACTATGGCAACGCAGGACGTAGAGTCGGCACCGGGCAGCATCAGTCAGATACGCGAATGTGCCGCCCTTTTGCTCAAATATGCAAAGGAAACGAACATACCAATCATAATCATCGGACACATCACGAAGGAAGGCACCATAGCCGGTCCGAAGATTCTGGAACACATGGTCGATACGGTGCTTCAGTTCGAAGGCGACCAGCACTACATGTACCGCATCGTCCGAGCAATCAAGAACCGTTTCGGTTCCACAGCCGAACTGGGCATCTACGAAATGCGTCAGAACGGCTTGCGACCGGTGAGCAACCCGTCGGAACTCCTGCTGAGCGACGTGGATAACAGCGAGGGACTCTCCGGCGTAGCAATTGCCAGTGCCATCGAAGGAGTGCGTCCGCTGCTCATCGAAACACAGGCTCTCGTGAGCAGTGCGGCATACGGCAATCCGCAGCGCTCTGCCACAGGCTTCGACCTCCGACGCCTCAACATGCTTCTTGCCGTTTTGGAGAAAAGGGTCGGTTTCAAACTCATGCAGAAAGACGTCTATCTGAACATCGCAGGCGGCATCCGCGTCACCGACACAGCCATCGACCTGAGCGTCATCGCAGCCGTTCTGAGCAGCAATGTAGATACGGGCATCGACCGCGACATCTGCATGACGGGCGAAGTGGGACTCTCCGGCGAAATCCGTCCCGTAAGCCGCATCCTGCAGCGCATTGCCGAAGCCGAAAAACTCGGTTTCTCCACCATCATCGTGCCAAACGCCAACATGCAGGGACTGGACACAAAACAGTTCAAGATAAGGATAAAGCCCGTACGCAAGGTGGAGGAAGCACTGCGCGAACTCTTCGGATAGGTAAAAATGTGCATACAAAACACGGCTGAAAAACACCTAGTTACAAACTTTTTTTTAATGTTGTGCAAGAAAATCTTGTGACAATGCGCAAGAATTGCTAACTTTGCAGCGTATTAATAAAAGAGGGATTTGTTATTGGTATATGGCTGTATTAAAAACAAAGCAATTACTTGTTGACATCGCAAGACAACTCTTCGCTAAGCAGGGATTTGAAAGTACGACGATGAACGACATCGCTGTCACCTCGAAAAAGGGTCGCCGCACGCTCTACACCTATTTCAACAGCAAAGAGGACATCTACTATGCCGTAATTCAGACCGAGCTGGAACGTCTGTCGGAAAGCATGGAGGAAGTTGCACAGAAAAACATCGCACCAGAAGAAAAACTCGTACAACTCGTCTTCAACCACCTCAATGTCATTAAGGAGGCAGTGAACCGAAACGGATTCCTGCGTGCCGAATTCTTCCGCGACGTGTGGAAGGTGGAAGCCGTGAGAAAAGAATTCGACAAAAACGAGATAGCCCTCATCCGCCGCATCATGAACGAAGGCAACGACCGCGGTTCGTTCGAGATAAAAAACGTACGACTCATGGCAGAGATATTCCACTTCTGCCTGAAAGGTTGCGAAGTGCCCTTCATCTACGGACGCTTTGCTGCCAAGAACGAAGAAGAGCTCTACCCTTACGTGCGGAACATGATTCTGAAACAACTGAAGAAATAAAATCACTCAACTTTCGCAAGTTGAGCAGAAGGGAAGTTAAAGGGAAGTTAAATGGAAGTTAAATGGGAGTTAAAGGGACAATAGTAGAGGATGCTTGCCCAATTTGATGCAGTATCGTCCCCATAACTCCTCAGTAACTCCTTCATAACTACACAATAACTCCCCAAAGTTAAGCTTGCGAAACTTAAATAAAATCATAAATCTAACATACACAACATTATGGGACTTTTACAAGGAAAGACAGCTCTCATCACAGGAGCTGCACGTGGCATCGGAAAGGCTGTTGCCATGAAGTTTGCCCAGGAGGGAGCAAACATTGCATTCACCGACCTGGTACTGAACGATGACATGGCTGCCGGACTCGAGGCTACCCGCAAGGAAATCGAGGCACTCGGAGTTACATGCCGCGCCTATGCCGGCAACGCAGCCGATTTTGCTGAGACCGACGCTGTGGTTAAGAAGATTCACGAGGATTTCGGCTCAATCGACGTGCTGGTGAACAACGCAGGTATCACAAAGGACGGACTCATGCTCCGTATGAGCGAGCAGCAGTGGGACGCAGTGCTCAACGTGAACCTCAAGTCGGCATTCAATTTCATCCATGCCGTAGCTCCTATCATGCTGCGCCAGCGTGGCGGTTCGATTATCAACATGTCGTCGGTTGTAGGTGTACACGGAAATGCCGGTCAGTGCAACTACTCGGCATCGAAGGCAGGTATGATCGGTCTGGCAAAATCAATCGCACAGGAACTCGGACCGAAGGGCGTGCGTGCGAATGCCGTAGCACCGGGATTCATCGAGACTGCCATGACAGCCCAGCTGCCTGAGGAAATCCGCCAGGACTGGATGAAGAAGATCCCGCTGCGCCGCGGCGGACAGGTTGAGGACATCGCAAACGTATGCCTGTTCCTCGCATCCGACATGTCGAGCTACGTCAGCGGACAGGTAATCCAGATCGACGGCGGAATGAATATGTAACCCCGCCCCCGCCCTCCCCGAGAGAGAGGGAGCACAAAATGAAATGGGATGCCCGCCTGTGAGTGAGCATCCCATTCTTCTTTCTGTGTCTATCCGACGTCGAAGCCGGCATTTACATCTCCTCCGTCGTTAGACCATTTCCACC